>Ga0075430_100000703_pt1 | contig 25538 bp, 20 predicted proteins | sample RhiMetdeltSRZDD4_FD_75294 | JGI IMG/M metagenome (GOLD analysis project Ga0075430, IMG submission 75294) | Populus rhizosphere microbial communities from Tennessee, USA - Rhizosphere MetaG P. deltoides SRZDD4 | ecosystem: Host-associated > Plants > Roots > Rhizosphere > Soil | place: USA... | reverse complement strand
CTACGCCCCACACGAGGGGATGGGCTCCCGCCTGCTCCAGGTCGCGCCGGCGCTGCTCCCGCAGACGTACGCGTTCAGGCTCACCGCCGATCCGACCCTGCGCGTCTGGCTGTCGTTCATGATCCAGACGGGGCTGCTCGCCGCGACCGCGCTGGCGTATTACCGCGCGGCCGGTGTCCCGCTCGGCCTGGCCGTCGTCGCCACCTGGATCTACGTCGTCCTCGCGCTGACCATGTCCGATCTGGCGCGTTCGTCCTGGAACGCCGTCTCGGCGCAGGCCGGCATGCTGGTGGCGCTCGTCCTGTTCATCCAGATCGGCCGGGGGCCGCGCCGTCGGAACGCGATCGGGCTCATCGGGTTCGTCCTCTTCTCCGTCATCCTGTTGCTGTCCGATCATCTCACGGTCGGCTACCTGGCCGGCCCCCCGTTCGCCCTCGCCTTCGTCGCCCACCTGCTGGCGACGCCGTGCTGGTCAGAGCGCGGGTGGAAGATCGGGGCGCTCGCCGCGGCGGTCGTCGCCGTCGTCGTGCTGGGCATCCCGCAGTGGGCGCAGGCGCTCACGGCGTCCGTGGCGCGGACCGTCTTCAACGACGAGCTCATCGCGCAGCCGCAGCACGCGCTCAACTCGGGCGTGATCTTCAGGACGCCGGACGGCTATGCCATCGTCCACGCGCTGGTCATCGTCGGAGTCCTCGGCGAGCTGGCGGTGGGCGACCGCCGGCGGCGCACGCTCGCCGCGTTCACGGGCCTGATCTCGGCTGGCCTCGTCGTCGCCGGCCTAGTAGACCGTCCCGCTGAGTTTCGACCGTAAGCACGGTGTCGTCGTACGCTTCTTGAGAGGCCCGTGATCGGGCTGACGAAGGAGCGAGGGGATGAGTCGCCGGGCGACGCCGATCGTGCTGACGGTCGAGGAACGGAACGAATTACGGCGCCGGGTGCGGGCGCGGACGAGCAGCCAGCAAGCCGCGCAGCGCGCCCGGATCGTGTTGCGTGCCGCTGAGGGCACCCGCAACATCGACATCGCGGCGGAGTTGGGGATCGCGCGGCACACCGTGCAGCAGTGGCGGGACCGGTTCGCCGCCGCCCGGCTGGCCGGCTTGGAGGACCGTCCGCATCACCCTCCGCCCCGCGCGTATAGTGCCGAGCGGCACGCCCGGATCCTGGTGGTGGCCTGCCAGTCGCCGTCCGAGCTGGGCTGGTCGGGCCAGACGCACTGGTCGGTGCGGGACCTGGCGCGGTACCTGGGTGAGCATCCCGAACTGGGCATCGGTCGCCCGAGCAAGAGCACGGTGGGCAAGATCCTCCAGGCGGCCGAGATCCGCCTGGAGCGGCTTTGACTCCTGGATGGAGGAGCGCGACCCCGACTTCGTCCGCAAGGCCGTGGAGATCATCGAGCTGGAGCTGCACCCGCCGGACGACGGCCCGACCTTCTGCGTCGACGAGAAGACCGGCATCGGTGTGCGCCGCCCGGCCGCTCCCAGCCAGCCGGTCGCGCCCGGTCGACCGGCCCGCCGCGAGTGCAACACGATCCGGGCGCGCTGCGCGGCTTGCTGGCTGCTCGTCCGCGCCCGCACCCGGCGCCGTAATTCGTTCCGTTCCTCGACCGTCAGCACGATCGGCGTCGCTCGCCGACTCATCTCGTCACTCCTTGCTCAGCCCACTCCGAGCCTACAAGAAGCGTACGGCGCCACACTGCTTACGGTCGAAACTCAGCGGGACAGTCCACTAGTCTGGCTCCTGACGGACCTGAAGTGGTTCGGGCCCGCGCCGGCCTACTTCAACGTCTTCCTCTTCCCCTGGCTCGCGCTGCTGGCGGTGCGCGGGATCGACCACGCGATGACGTGGCGTCCGGGCCTCGCCGGGCGCCCGGCGGGCGCCCGGCGAGGCCCGGACGGCCGCCGCCCTGCTCGGCGTGGCCGCCCTGCTCTGGGCCAAGCTCGCCTCCGGCACGGCGACGACGACGACCGTCCGGCTGGTCGCGGTCGTGCTCTGCGCGGCCCAGGTCGCCCGCCTGCCGCGCGTTCCGTACCCAGCGGCGGCGCTCGTGGCCTTCCCAGTCGCGATCGGCCTGGTGCTGTTCAACGGCGGCCTGGTCTCGTACAACCGCTGGTCGGGCGCCGAGCCGTACAGCGTCCAGCGGCTCTTCGCGACGCGCCCGCCCTTCGGCGAGGAGCTTTCACCGCAGGTCGCGCTCAGGCCGGGGAGCCCCTTTCGCGGGTACGCGGATTTCCTGGTGGCCGAGAAGGGCGTGACGTTGACGGCCCCGAACGAGCTTCGATCGTGGCACGTGCTCGACATCCGACGCTCTCCCAGTATTCGCACTTCCTGACCCCGGCCTACCATGCGTTCTTCAGCCGCCTGCTCGACGCCCCCGACGACCGCCCGAACGTGAACCACGCGGCGATCTCCAGGATCAACCTACCGATGATGCGGATGCTCGGGCTGCGCTATCTGATGGTCGACGGGCCGATCGAGATGCCGGGGCTCACGCGCGTCGCGCGGGACGGCCGGTATCGCCTCTACGAGCTGGCCGATCCGAACCTGGCCTCGTTCAGCCCGACGCGGCCACACCGGGTGGCCGATGCGCGCGGCCTCCTCGCCACGCTGGCGGATAGCGGCTTCGATCCCCGCGTCGACGTCGCCATCGCCGAGGAGCCGGGGATCACGGATCAGCTCGTCCCGGCGACCGACACGACCTTGACGTTCGTGCGGGGGGGCTTCCGCTTCACCGGCAGGAGCGACGGCCATTCGCTCGTCGTCCTGCCGGTGCAGTACACGCGCTGCCTCGAACTTCACACGGTCAGCGGCTCCGGAGAGGGCGCCCGCGCGCTCCGGGTGAACCTGGTGCAGACCGGTGTGCTCTTCTCCGGCGACGCCGAGATCGAGGGACGCTACCGCCCCGATGGGCCGTGGGAGCGCTGCGTCCGCGATGACGTCGCCGACGTCGAGCGATTGCGCATCCACGATCTCGTGGAACGACGACGGCTGCCGTCGTACAGCTTCCCCGGCGAGCGGTTCAGGCTGTTCGCGCCGTTCGGCCTCGACTGAGGTCTCGACCCTAGAGCCGCGCCAGCAGGTCGACCTGCACCGGCGGCGCCTCGGCCGGCTGCCCGCCGCGCTCGACCTCGAGGATCCGTTCCAGGATCAGCCGCCGCCACTCCTCCGGGACCGGCTCGCGGACCCGGGCCGGGACGCCCATCACGATCGTCCAGGGCGCCACGTCGCGGGTGACCACTGCGCCGGCGCCCACCAGCGCGCCCTCGCCGATCTCGACGCCCGGCAGGATCGTCGCGCCGGCCCCCACGGCCGAGAACCGTCGCAGGACCGGCGCGCCGCGCTGCTCGCGCGCCGCCAGCCCGAAGCGGGTCAGGTAGACGTCGTTGTCGTTCGTCGTGACGACGCCCATGCCGAGGAAGACGTGCTCCTCGACGATCATGTCGCCGACGAGGTGGACCTGGTCCTGGATCCGGGCGAACGCCCCGATCGAGCAGTTGTAGAGCGCCATGCTGCCGCGCCCGACGATCGCCCGGTCGGCGACGCGGCAGCCCTCGCGGAACGAGGCCAGGTCGCCGATCAGGACGCGCTCGCCGAAGCTGGTGCCGGTGTAGATCACGGCGTTGGCGCCGACGATCGAGCGGGCGCCGATGGTGACGTCCTGGAAGCCACCCTGGATCGGGCGGGTGGTCGTACCGTTCGAGATCGGGATGCGCCCGATGCTGGCGCCGTCGAGCACCACGCACTGCTCGCCGACGCGTACGCCGGGGTAGAGCGTGACGCCGTTGCCCAGGAACGTGTCGAGCCCGACGCTGGCGCCCTCGGCGACGGCCGCGCCGCCCGGCGTACGGTCAAACTGAATCCTGGTCAGCAAGCGCGTCAAGGCTTCCACGATGGGGGATCCTTCCTGCTATCGGTACGCTGGCCGTCTATGGTATCGGACCGCGCGCGCCCAGGACCACGAGCGAACGCCCGCTATCGTCGCGTTGGAGCGCCCCGACGACCCGGCGCCGTGCTCGCGCCGCGAGGCGCTGTCGTGAAGCTCAACCCGCGTGCAGCCCCGACGACGCGCGGTGTACGCTGATCCCCCGATGACGACCACCCCAGCGAGCCAGGGGCCGGGGCCGGCCGGCGCGGCCGGATGCGCGGCGCCGAGCGGCGCGACCGACACACCGGCGGAGGGCGTGCCGGCCACCGCGCTCGCCCGGACCCTCGACCTCGCGATCGCCGTCGGCGTGGTCGCCCTCGCCGTCCTGCTCTACATCGTGGCCTTCTGGGGCGTCCCGCTCGACTCGGACACCAAGCCGACCTACCTGATCCAGGTCGAGACCTCCCCGACGCTGAAGGCGGTCACCCCGTACGGCCTCTGGGCCGCGATGGCGTACCCGATGGGCCCGGTCGAAGCGTGCCTCCAGGCGTACCGGGCGTATGGGCGCTACAACTGCGGTGAGACGACGATGATGCGGACCATCGCCCGCGTGGCCGGCGACAACGCCGACGCCTGGCGGCTGGTCTACGTCGCCTTCAACGGCGCCTGGGTCGCCGTGTTCGTGCTGATCGCCCGCCGGCTCGGCGTCCCGCGCCCGTTGGTGCTCGTCCTGGCCCTCTCGCTGATCCTTGGGCCGCTCGACCTCTGGACGGACGCCAAGTCGGCCGAGCCGAAGGCGACGTTGTTCCTGCTGCTGGCGATCTGGCTGGCGCTGCGGGCCTCGTCGTGGAAGGGCCAGGCACTCTCGGCGGCGATGATGCTGCTGGCCGCCCTGACGAAGGAGCCGTACGCGGCGTCGTGGGTCGCGGTGCTCGGGGTGGCGCTGGCCCGGCACGTCGAGCGCACGGAGTTGCCCCTGGTCGCCGGCCCGCGGTCGGCCTGGCGCCCGCTGGTGACCAGCCTCCTCTCGGCCTGGCGCCCGCTCCTACCGCACGCCGTCGCGATGGCGGCGGTCGTCGGCTACGCCGCGTTCCTGGCGGCCACCGTGCCCCGCGAGGCCAACATCATCCTGCCCTCCGACCTCCCGTACCCGCCCGTCGACCGCGCCATCGCCCAGTACGCCTGGTGGGCCCAGCCGTGGCTGCTGCGTGGCTCCCTGCCGTTCGCCCTGCTGGTCGGAGGTGTCGCCCTGGTGGTGCTCGTGCGGCGCGAGCCGGGGACGGCCGCCGAGCTTCGCCGCCGCTACGCCCGCTGGCCGTTCCTGCTCCTGCTGGCCGGTCTGGTCGGCGCGGCCGTCCTGCACGGGCTCGTCTACTTCCTGGCCGGTCGCCTCATCGCCGACGAGCGGTACCTGGTGCCGGGCAACGCCCTGACCGCCCTGGCGATCGGCATGGCGGTGCTGCCGCTGCTCCAGGCGCTCTCCCCGGCGTCCCGCCGGACCCTCGGCCTCACGGTCCTGCTCGCCGCGGTGCTCGCCCACCTCTGGCGCACCTGGTTCTCGAGAGGGATCAGGACCGGCCTGCTGGACGAGCTGACGCTCGTCGGCCTGGGCATAGCCGCCCTGGTTGCCCTGGCCGCGTTCCTCGTGGTGCGCCTCGCCCGCCGGCCCTCCCCGACGCTGACCGCCGTCGTCGCCGCCTCGGTCGTCCTGCTGCTGACGCCGCACGTCGACCGGGCGCTCGACTACGCCGGCACCTGGCGCGTCTTCGAGGAGGGCTGGCAGGCGTACCTCGACGACGTGCTCGAGCAGGCCCCGCCGAACGGCCACGTGCTGCTGCGCGTCGCCGGCCCGAACATGATCGAGCACGTCTGGGCCACCGAGGTGTACACGCTCCGGCACGGCCGCCTCGACCTGACGTACCACCTGGACGTCGGCACGCCGCCCTACGAGGACGGGCCGTCCGACCTGGTCCACGACTACTTCGTCGCGGCGTACAACCGGGGGCGCACGCCGCTGCCGGCCGATGGCCGGAACGTCTTAGTCGTCCGGGCATCGCGGACCGGGGTCCAGCGCAACGTGGTGCGCCGGCTGTTCGGGCCGCCGGCGGTGGCGCTCTTGCTGGAGTCGCCCTCCCGGTTCTTCCGGAACCGCTACGTCGAGGGCAAGGTCACCTTCTGGCGGTACGAGCTGTCGCACGGCATCGTCCCCTGACGGCGTGCCGATCCGTCCTACCGCTCCAGCATCCGCCGCTCGGGGATCGCGACCCGCTCGCGGACGTCGCGCTGGCCGGCCTCGCGCACCGCCACCCGGATCTCCAGGACCCGTGAGAGCGCGCTTGACGAGAGGGTCGCCGTAGGATCGGGCGAGAAGTCGCGCAACACCTCCAGCGGCCGGCCGTTCCGTGTATCCACCGTCTCGAACCGGAACTCCGGCTGACGGTACTGGCCGCTGGCCACGATCGCCTCCAGCCGCACCATCGTCGGCCTGACGCCGGACGGCGTCCGGACGTCCCAGATCACCCGCAGCCGGTCGCGCGGCAGGGCCAGCCAGACCGTGTCGGAGAGCCGGTCGAGCGCGATCTGCTCGGCGAACCGCGTCCGCAGCACCTCGGCGACGTCTGGCGTGAGCACCAGGAACGGCCCCGGCCAGTCCGGCCGCTCCCGATGCAGATCGCCGAGCCAGTACGTCAGGCGGCGCCGCGCCGTCGGGTCCATGAACGGATACTCGAAGCGGACCGGCACGAACCAGCCTTCCTTGAACAGGAAGATCTCCGGCCACTCCTCGACCGGGTACTTCCGATTGAGCGCCCGCCCCGCCTCGTAGTAGCCGAACCGCTCCGGCGAGACGAAGGTCGCGTACTGCTCCTGGCGCGGCACCGTCGTCACGCGGTCGGGCGGGCGCTGCTCGTTCTCGCGGTACGCGAGATACGCATCGCCCAGCATGAACGCGGAGACGATCGCCAGGTACACCATGCCAACGGCCACCGGCAGCCGGGCGGCCACCACCGGCACCAGGATCAGCAGCGGCAGCACCATCTCGATCAGGTACCGGACGTGCTCCGGCGCGTACTTCAGGCTGACGCTCAGGCCGAGCAGGTAGAGCGCCGCGAACGCCAGGACGTAGGTGTAGAGCGTGAAGAAGCGTCGTCTCCTGAGGGCGTCGAACAGGACCAGCAGGGCGGCCGGCGCGACCGCCAGCGGGACGACCGCGCCGAACCCGGCCTTGTCGCTCAGGAACGGCGTGTGGAGGTGATCGAAGACCTCCTGCCACGAGCGGTCGTCGTAGTAGAAGATCGTGCCGTTCGGCAGGCGGATCCCGAGCCGCTCGTTCAGCCGCCTGAACGTGTCCTCGACGATGGGGATCATGCGGTCCGTGACCAGGATGTCCGGCGTCAGCAGCGTGGTGGTGGTCGCCAGGCCGTTGAAGGCGATGAGCTGGAAGACGTCGGCCGGATTCGCGAGCGACACCTGGCCGTGCGCCGGCGTGTCGAGCTCGCGCGCCAGGTCGTACACCAAGAAGGTCCGCGCGACGTGGAGGCCACCGAACAGCACGACGACGGTCGCCAGCGCCAGCGGCCGAGCCAGCGCCCGCGGCCCATCTCGCCGCGCGAAGACGACGACCGCCGCGAGCCACAGGATTCCCAATCCCGGCGCCGCGAACCAGAACGTCAGCTTCGTCGCGGCGGCTAGCGAGGTCGCGCAGGCCGCCGCCGGCAGGTACCGGTGCTGCCCGGTCCGGATCGCCAGCGCCAGCAGGTAGATGCTGAGCACGATGAACAGCGCGGTGTGTACGTCGAAGTTGCCGGTGCCGAGGTGCAGGCTGAAGATCGGCACCGCCGATGGACTGAGTCCGGCCAGCAGCGCGAGCGACGCCGGTGCCCCCGCCAGCCGGGAGAGCTCGAAGACGGCGACGCAGGCCACGGCGCCGAACAGCGTCGACAGCAGCAGGATCGCCGCCTCCGAGCCGTAGACCAGCAGCGCGTACGCCGAGACCGTCTGGTGGAAGTGCGGCAGCATGTCGTTGGCCGTCGCGTACTTCCAGACCGTGCCGTCCTGGAGGTACCGGACCGAGCGCGCCATGTAGTACCACTGCCCATCGGTGTGGTTGATCCCGGTGAACGCCGTCAGGTACGCCGACTGGACGAACAACGGCCCGAGGGTCAGCGCCACCGGCCCGACGACGAGCGACCACGGCTCCTGCAGCGCGCCTGAGAGGGGCGGAACGTCCAGCGGCGCAGCGTGCGGCCCGTCCGTGCAGGCCCGCGCCTCGACGACCTGGAGCAGCGCCGCCAGCCCGACCAGCAGCCCGGTCCACGCCGTCCGGGAGCCGAGCAGCGAGACGACAGACAGCAGCTCGATCGCGACGAGCATCCCGAACCAGAACAGCGTGAACGCCACCAGGGCCGGCGTGACGGCCGTCCCGGTCCCGAACCGGCGGCGCGCCAGCCGGTAGAGCGGCAGCGCCACCGCCGCAATGCTCGCGGCCGAGGCGACGGCCGGCAGGTCGAGGGCAACGGCCGCCAGCGCGGCGACGCTCAGCACGACCACGGCGCGGGCGGGGGCCGGCAGCGCGGCGAGCGAGGACGGTCCCGGCTTCGAGTCTGGTCCCGACGTCGGCGCCATCGGCATCCTCATGCGGCGACGTTGCGAGCCGTCGGGCCTAGTCGTCGTCGGCGGCGTCGCGGGTCAGTCGGTCGAGCGCGCGCAGCTCCATCACCTCGTACAACGCCGACGTGGTCAGGCGATGCTCTCGAATGTACGCCTCCATCCGATCCCGCTTCCAGGCGGCCCAGATGCCGTTCACCTCGTCCGCCGTCAGCGGACGGAGCGGCGCCAGGGGGAACCGACGCTGGAGGCCCGGCCGAAACTCCCGCTGCACGTAGTCGCGGGCCATGATCTCGGTGTGCTGGTAGGCCCAGCCGGCGTCGATCGGTCCGAAGTTCACGATCTGCGTCCCGACGATCCCGACGACCGCGAGCGCCGCGAGCGGGCGGGCGCGCGGCACGACCTGCGACAGGCCGGCGAACGCCAGCCCGATCAGGATCGCGAACAGCGCCGCGAACCCGGCCCCGTAGTAGAAGCCGGTCACCACCGGGATGTGCCGGATCGAGAGCCCCGTCAGGAAGACGAAGAACAGCGCGAACCCCGCCAGGTAGCCGCGGAAGTAGCGCGCGAACGGCGGGCGCGAGCGCAGGGCGACGAAGGCCAGCAGCCCGACGAACCCGAGCAGCACCAGGATCTTCGGCAAGTTGTTGACCTGGCCGCCGGGGTACTCGCCGTACAGTGACTGGACCAGCGGGCTGAGCTGCCGCGGCACCAGCGACAGGCCGAGCAGGTTGGTGACGTTCTCGAGCACGGTCTCCGGCGTCAGGCTGGCGTACCGCCCGTCCACCAGCGAGGTGCCGGTCCGGGTGTTCCCGTTGACCAGCAGCGTCGCGCCCAGGTAGTCGAACTCGAAGCCCCAGGCCCGCCAGATGATCGGCGGCATGACGACCACCACGAGCAGCAGGAACGCGATCACCGGCAGGCTGAAGACGGCGGCGTTGGCCGCGAACGCGCGGACCCGCCCGGTCCAGGACGGCAGCGGCAGGAAGTGCGGCCAGAACGTCAGCGGGATCAGGAAGAACGACGCCAGCGGCAGCTCGTCGAAGAACAGGCCGACCAGCAGCGTGGCGATCAGCAGGTACATGCTCGCGCCGCGCGACTCAACCAGGGCCTGGTCGGGCCGGAGCCGGCTGACCGCCCGCGCCGCGAAGTAGAACGCCAGGATGTAGAAGGCGTTGGAGAGCGACTTCCCCGGCAGGCTCGCCATCGTGAAGCCGCACAAGAAGCCGATCGCGCTGACGTACACGGCCAGTCCCGCCAGCGCCGCGATCCGATCGCGGGTCAGCAGCGCCAGCAGCCGGTACAGGAAGAACGGCGCCACCACCAGCTGGACCAGCCAGACCAGTGGTGAGAACGTCGGGTGGACCGGCAGCCATCGGTACAGGTACAGCCGCAGCTTCAGGTCGATCGCCTGCATCAGGTACGCGGCCCAGCGCGGGCGCGACTCGTTCAGCTCGCGGAACTGCAGCGCGTTCACGACGTCGTGGAGCCCGAGGGCGTGCCCGCTGCGCAGCGCCTGCGGCAGATGGAACTGGTAGACCTCCGGGTGGACGAACACCTTCGAGTAGTCCGAGATCGTCAGGGCGAAGTGGGCGATCCCGACGAGCAAGGCCAGGAGGACCAGCGCGGTCGCGAACGTCACGCGCGGAACGCTCCGCGTGGCTGGCGCGCGGTGACGAGGCTCGGTCGCCGTCTCTTCGGCGCGGGTGGCCGGGGCCGAGGCGAGAGCCGAGGGGGCCTGCACGATTCGCCGCTCCCATTCGAGGGGGTGGTCGGCCTGAGCGCACCGGGCGCGACGGGGACCGATTCTAGGTCAGGCGAACGCGCACCGGCAACGCGCGCCGCTACCGCCGGCTCCCGTAGTCCGCCCAGGCCTCGCCGAGCGTCGTCCGCAGCGACCCCTCCGGCAGGTTCACGATGTTGACCCGCCGCATCGTCCAGAGGTCGGACCGGGTGATGTCCGCCAGCCGCTCGAAGAACGCCTCGGTGCGCCACGGATCGAAGTTGGCGCTGATCGTCTTGCCGGTGAGTCCGCGTGCCCGCGGCGAGAGCAGCGCCTTGAGGCACTCCACCACGCTCGCCAGCGGCGCGCCGCCCTCGGCCAGTACCGCCTTGGTGCGGCGGAAGTGGAGGCCGCCGGCCAGCTCGGGGCCGGCCTCCAGGGTCTTCTCGTGGGCCTCGGTCGGGATGAACCCGGGCGCCAGCGCGTTGACCGTGATCCCCTTCGGCGCCAGCTCCGCCGCCAGGCACTCCGTCAGCCGCACGATTCCCGCCTTCGAGCAGGCGTAGGCGCTGTAGTTCGGGAACGGGCTGAACGCCCCCCCACCCGAGACGTTGACGATTCGCGGGTCCGGCGAGGCCGCCAGGGCCGGCAGCAGGTGCTTCGTGACCAGGTACGTCCCGAACAGGTTGACCCGGATCGTGTCGAGCCAGGCGTCGCTCTCGGTCGTCTCCAGCGGCCCGATCGCCCCGAAGGCGCCCGCGCAGTTGACCAGCACGTCGATCGTGTCGGTCTGCCCGCGAAGCCAGGCCACGAACGCCGTCACCTGCGCCTCGTCGCCGACGTCGCAGACGAAGCCCCGCGCGATCGTGTCCCCCCGGGTGACGGCGTCCAGGCGGTCGCGCCGCCGGGCGCAGGTGTAGACCCGGTGGCCGTCCGCTGCCAGCGCCTTCACGATCTCCGCGCCGATCCCCGAGCTGCCGCCGGTGACGACGACGCGCAGCGGCCGTGGCGGGGCCGTGGCGCTCCCAGGCGGCTGCCGGACGGGCGCCGGACCCCGCGCTCCAGTCGCCCGGCCCGCCAGCCCGAGCGTCGAGCGGGGGCCGCGCGCCGAGCACAGCCGCAGGTCCACGAACAGCCGGCCGATGGTGGCCCCGATGCTGGTCAGGTTCTTCGCCGAGAGCGCCTTCGAGCGGCCACGGGATCGCTCCTCGATCACGCAGGCGACCTCGATGTACGAGAGCCCCTCGTGGATCGCCCGCAACAGCGCCTCGGCCATCGAGGCGAACCCGTAGGTCGTGATCGGGTGCGCCCGCAAGAACTCGGAGGGGTAGATCGTGAGCCCGTGGTAGTACTGCATGTCCAGCCCGAACAGGGCGTTCAAGCTGGTGGTGTAGATCGCGGAGAGGGTTCGCCGGACCGGCGAGCGGACGCCCGGGTTGGTGGTGAACGACGTGATGACGTCGGCCTTCCCCAGGTTCCCGAACAGCTCGAGCAGCGAGCGGTACGGCCAGGTGTCGTCGCCGGGCACGAAGATGAACGAGGCCTTGGTGGCGGCCTCGATCGCCCGCATCCAGCCATACCCGATCCCCATGTTGCGCGGGTTGTGGATGACGCGGACCTCGGAGAAGCGGGCCGCCAGCCCATCCGCGACCTCGGACGTGCCGTCGGTGCTGCCGTCGTCGACGACGATGACCTCGTAGTCCTCCACCGAGACGCTGAGCGCCCGCATGATCGTCTCGACCGTCGGCGCCAGGTTGTCGACCTCGTTGTAGGCCGGCACGAACACCGTCAGCGAGCGCGCGGCCCAGGCGATCGCCGCGCGCTCGGCCGCTGGCGCCGTCATCGTCGGCCGCCCCGGCGCTCCTCGACCACGACCGGCGCGTCGAAGATCGGCCCGGTGAAGGAGCCGGGCTGCTCCTCGATCTCCAGCCACTGCCGAACCCGGTACTCGCCCTCTTTGCGCGGCGCCGAGACCGTCACGTCCATCGCGAGCTGCTCGCCCGGCGGGACGTCCCGGTCGATCGGCGGGCGGACTTCCACCCGCGTGTCCACCGTCTCGGCGGCGCCCGGCCCGACGAACCGGACGCGCAGGAAGACCTGCCCCGGCGCCTTCGTGCTCCAGGTCGTGTCGCCCATGTTCGTCGCCTTGAACACGTACGTCTGCTTCTGGTCCACCGTCCAGCGTATCGGCGGGACCGCGTCGTACCTGGCGACCGGCAGGAATGCGCTCGGGTTCCGCACGATCTCGCGGGTCGCGGCGATCTCCGGTGCCAGAGTCTGCATCCAGACCGAGATCCAGGCAGAGCTGCCGACCGTCACCAGGGCGGTCAGCGCGGAGAGCACCAGCGGGCGCCACGCTCGTTCGCGTAGCCAGCCGACCACGACCAGCAGGGTGGTGGCGACGGCCGGCGCCAGCAGCGCGAAGAGCGGCAGCCCGAAGCGGCACTCCACGGCGGTCGGCAGGTAGACCGCGACGTAGGCCGCGCTGGTGAGGACCGGGATGCCCCAAGCCAGCCGCGTGCCCGGGCGCCACCAGCGCCGCCGGCCGAGGCCCAGCCCGACGACGGCCGCCCAGAGGAACAGGTACCCCGTCGCCGCGAGCGGCCAGCGCGTCCACGAGTCCATCTCGCGGATGTACGGGAACGGATAGTCCTGGTCGAACAGGGCGAAGGCGTGCAGGGCCAGCGTGGCGACGAGCCCGAGCGGGTTCGATTGCGCCAGCTCGGCGATGGTGGTCTCGCCGTCCGCGAACGGGCTGACGTAGAACACCGAGGTGAGGCCGGGATTGCGGGGCAGCGCGAAGGTGACGTACTTCAGGTTCTGGACGCCCCAGGCCAGCTGCTGCTCGTAGAGCGAGGTGACGAGCAGGGGCGTCGGGTTGCCGTGCGCCCACCAGTTGATGACGCTCTGGGGTACCAGCGGCAGCGCGGCCACCGCCCCGACCAGCGCCACCCCGCCGACGAACCGTTTCAGATCGGGGCGCGCGGCCAGCCACCAGCGGATCGTCCAGAGCAGGGCGCAGACCGGCAGCAAGGTGGCGTTGGCCGGCCGGACCTCCACGGCGAACGCGATGGCGCAGAGGGCCAGCATGCCGTCGCGGAGCACCACGGCGGGCCGCTCGTCGCGGGTCGGCAGCAGCAGCCCGATCGCGCCGGCGATCAGCGCCGTCGAGAGCAGGTCCGAGAGCAGCGGGCTCGCCATCAGCAGCAGGAACGGGTTGAGCGCGACCAGCACGAACGTCAGCCGCCCCAGCGCCTCGTCGCCGAGGGCCGCGGCCACCCGCCGCGCGAACAGCCAGGCCGCCGCCAGGTGCACCACGAGCTGGGCCACCCACACCAGCGACTTCAGCAGCTCCTGGTCCCGGCCGGCCAGCACCACCCACGGCACCAGGAACGCAGGGTAGCCGTACGTGCGGAATCCCCAGACCTCGATCGGCCCGTGGGCAAGGATCTCGGCGTGGATCTGGTACCCGTTGGCGTCGTAGACGATCGGCTGGTCGCCGATCGCGCGCAGCGCCCAGGCCAGCCCCCCGGCGACGGCCAGCAGCATGACGATCAGGGCGCCGTGCGCCAGTCTCCCGCGACCGGACGGTCCGGGGCCGGCCCCGGACCGGTAGCCCGCGCGCTCGGCTCCGGGGTGCGCCAGCACGGCGACGGGGGCGGAGCCGGCCGCGTGCGATCTCGTGGTGCTCACCGGGGCAATCGCCTCACGCATGCGGGGAGGTGGTGACGGCCGGTGGCGAACCGACGCCCTTCTCCACGTGATGAGGCGGACTATACACTCTGCCTGCTTTGCCGACGGCCTTTCTTTGGGAACGGGGATGAGCAGACCAGCGCTCCCGGCAGACGCGGCCCTCGCGCGTACCGCCTCGCTCGGGTGGGCCGCGAGCCGGGGGCTGTCCTGGCCCCGCCAGCTCTCGGACTACGTCCTGACGACGCTCGGCGTGGTCGTCGCCGCCGGCCTGCTGTTCTGGCGCCAGCCGGTCCTGCTCAGCGCCCCGTTCGACGGCGTCTTCACCTACCTGAACATGGTCCAGACGCACCAGTGGCAGCCGCCCGGCGCCCCGCTCGGCGGCTACTACCCGCTCGAAGGCATGGGCTCCCGCCTGATGCCGAGCGTGCCGGCCCTGCTCCCGCACACCTACGCCGTCTGGCTCGTCGGCGACCCGGCGCTGCGCGTCTGGCTGGCGTACCTGATCCTGACCGGCCTGCTCGCGCTGGCGACGCTGGCGTACCTCCGGGCGGCCGGCGTCTCGCGCGGCGCGTCCAGCGCGGCGACGGCCCTCACCGTCGTGCTGGCCGCGACCCAGTCCGACCTGATCCGCGCGACCTGGGAGGTGCTCTACGCGCTGGTCGGCATGCTGGCGGCGCTGGCGATCTTCCTCCAGGTCGGGCGTGGGCGGCTTCCGTGGTGTCTCGCCTGGTCGGTCGCGTTGGTCGCCTTCGTCGTCGTCTACGTTCTCTCCGAGCACGTCTTCAACGGGTTCCTGGCCGGCCCGGTCCTCGGGCTCGCGCTGCTCGCCCACCTGCTGGCCGCCCCGTCCCGGACCGAGCGGCTCTGGAAGCTGGGCACGCTGGTCGGCACCGGCGTCGCGCTGCTGGCCCTGGGCGTCCCCCAGTGGATGCTCCTGCTCGCGGCCTCGATCTCCCGGGCCACCTTCTTCGACGAGATCCTGGCGCAGCCGCAGTACGCGCGGAACGCCGGCCTGATCTTCCGCTCGACGGACAGCTTCACCATCCTCTACGTGCTGGCGATCGTCGGCACGATCGGCGAGCTGGTCACGGGCGATCGGCGCCGACGCACGCTGGCCGCTATCGTCACGCTGCTCTCCGTCGGCCTGGCCGGGGCCGGCCTCGTCTGGCTCACCACCGACCTGCGCTGGCGCGGGCCGGCCCCGGCCTACTTCAACGTCCTGGTCTTTCCCTGGCTGGCCCTGGCTGCCGTCCGCGGGATCGCCTGGATGCTGGCGTGGGGCCGTTGCCCGGCTGAGGGCCTCCCGAGGGGCTGGTCCTGGCGCTGGCCGGCCGTCGCACTCGTCGCGGCCGGCGCCTTCCTCGGGAGCAAGCTGCTCCTGGGGGCCGCGACGCCGACGACCGTGGCGCTGCTCGCCGCGATCCTCGGTTCGGTGGCGCTGGCCCGCTTCCGCCCGACGTCGCATCAGGTCGCGATGGCCGCCGTCTGGTCGCTCGCCATCCTGCTGGTGCTGTTCAGCGGCGAGGTGGCGCGCATCGACTGGTGGCGGGGCGGCGTCCAGGACGGGCCGGAGGACGGGCGCAACGGCGTCCAGCAGCTGTTCGCCGTGACCCCGCCGTTCCTGCGCGAGCGGGTCGGGATCACGCCCGGCAGCGCGTTTCGCGGGTACGCCGATAGCCTGGTCATCTGGCAGCAGACGCCGCTCCTGGTCCCGATCGAGGTCCTGGCCTGGCACGGCCAGGAGATCCCGACCCTCTCCCAGTACACCTATTTCGTCGTGCCGGAGTACCACCTGCTCGTCTCGCGGCTGCTCAATCGCCCGGGCGACCACCCGAACGTCAACCACCGGGCGATCTCCCGGATCGACGTCCGGATCATGCGGATGCTCGGGCTGCGCTACCTGATGGTGAAGGACGCCGAGGAGCCGCCCGAGCTGGTCCGCGCCGAGCGCCAGGGCGAGTACCGCCTCTACGAGCTGCCCGATCCGAACCTCGGCTCGTTCAGCCCGACGCGGGCGCATCCGGCCTCCGATGCGGCCGGCCTGCTGGCCATCCTCTCGAACGCGAGCTTCGACCCGCGCGTCGACGTCGCCGTCGCCGACGACGTCTCCCTCCCCGGCGATCTCGTCCCCGCCACCGACACCGCGCTGACGTTCGAGCGGGGCGGCTTCCGATTCGCGGCCCGCAGCGGCGGTCGTTCGCTGGTGGCCCTGCCCGTCCAGTACACGAATTGCCTGGATCTCCTGACCGTGCGCGGGGCCGGCGAGCCTGTGCGTGCCGTCCGCGTGAACCTGGTCGAGACGGGCGTACTGTTCTCGGGCGACGTCGAGGTCGAAGGGCGCTACCGTTCGAGCGGCCCGTGGGAGCGCTGTCTCAGGCACGACCTTGCCGACACCGAGCGGCTGCGTGTCGGGGATCTGGTCCAGCGCAAGCGCGTCCCGACCTACAGCCACCCGGGGCCGCGCCTCCCGATCTTCGCGCCGTACGGCCTCGATTAGCGCCCGGACCATGCGCCGTCGCGTGCCGCAATGCTCGGCGCCCGGAGACTGGCGCGGTACACTTGCAGGGAGAGGACCGTCCGGCCTGTGCGCCGTTCGTGGTCGGTCCGTGGAGGTGGCGCCGTGGGATTGGAGCCGCTGATCGCCCTGGTCGTGGTCGCCTTCGTCTTGATCGCGGTCTTCTCGGCGACCGTCAAGGTGGTGCAGGAGTACGAGCGCGGCGTCGTCTTCCGACTCGGCCGCTACGTCGGGGCGCGCGGGCCGGGCCTGATCCTGCTGATCCCGGCCATCGAGCGGATGGTCAAGGTCGACCTCCGCGTCATCACGATGGACGTGCCCTCGCAGGAGGTCATCACCCGCGACAACGTCACCGTCAAGGTGAACGCCGTCGTCTACTTCCAGGTCGTCGATCCCGGCTCGGCCGTCACGCGCGTGCTCGACTTCGTCCGCGCGACCTCGCTGATCGCCCAGACGACGCTGCGGAGCGTCCTGGGCCAGGTGGAGTTCGACGACCTGCTGGCGAACCGCGAGCGCGTCAACGAGGAACTGCAGCGGATCATCGACGAGCAGACGGACGCCTGGGGCGTGAAGGTGACCTCGGTGGAGGTCCGCGACGTCGAGGTCCCGGACGCGATGAAGCGCGCGATGGCCCGCCAGGCGGAGGCCGAGCGCGAGAAGCGCGCCAAGATCATCCACGCCGAGGGCGAGTACGCGGCGGCCACGCAGCTCGCGCAAGCTGCGAGGGTCATCAACAGCCAGGAGGCCGGGCTCCAGCTCCGGTACCTCCAGACGCTGACCGAGATCTCGTCCGAGCGCAACCAGATGGTCGTCTTCCCGCTCCCGATGGACCTGGTCCGGATGCTCGCCTCGGCGCTGCGCGGCGACCGCCGCGAGTAGCGCACAATTGCTCGAACTGCGAGTGAGACATGACCACGAGAATCGAAGCGATCTTCGAGCACGGGGTGTTTCGACCTACCGAGCCCGTCAGCATCGCCGAGGGCGAGCGGGTCCAGATCGTCGTCGTGTCTCCCGGCGAGTCCGTTGAGCACCGGTCGCCGGCCAGCATCCTTGCCGAGATCGCCGCGCTCCCACTCGAGTCAACTGGCGATGAGACGACGGCGCGGGGTCACGATCGCTACCTGTACGGTGCTGACCGGCCGTGATGTTCGTCGACACCGGCGGCTGGTATGCCAGCATCGTTCCGACGGATCGGGACCATCAAGCGGCACTTCAGTGGCTGGCGACGAATCGCGAGCTACTGGTGACGTCGGACTACGTCGTGGACGAGGTTCTGACGTTGCTGCGGGCGCGTGGTCATCAGACTCGGGCCGCCGCTCTCGGCGAGCGTCTGTTCGCTAACCAGATCGCCCGCATCCACCACCTCACCGTCGACGAGATAGTGGCGGCCTGGGAGGTTTTCCGAAACTTCTCGGACAAGGAGTGGAGCTTCACCGATTGTTCGAGCAAGGTCGTCATGGAACGACCTGGCATCACGACCGCGTTTGCGTTCGATCACCACTTTCGGCAGTTCGGGGCGATCCAGGTCGTCCCGGTGTAGCGTTTGCGCGGCATCGTCGACTAGAGGTCGCGGCGCGAGAAGGCCCGGACCGCCAGCAGCAGGAAGACGGCGGGGTAGGCCAGCGCCCAGATCACCAGCGCAATCGTCGGCGGCGCCGCGCCGATGAACGGCACCTGTCCCCGCGTCCCGCCGAGCGCCAGGAACAGCGGCGACTGCGCGTAGAACGAGGCTGCCTTCCAGATCGCGTCGCTCGGCACCAGCAGGCTGATCGCGATGCCCAGGCTCACCATCCCCTCGTTCTCGACCATCCCGCCCGTGAACTCGATCAGGCCGCCCAGCCAGGCCAGCCCGAACAGCGTGAACGCGATCACCCCGTTCGCCAGCGTCGAGAACAGCGTGCTCCCGAACAGGCTCACCGTCAGCAAGACCAGCGCGCCCAGCACCATCAGCCCGAGCGTCCGCGCCGTGTCGAACGCCTGATACCCCGAGGCCAGCCAGGCCATCGCCAGGATCGCGCCAGCCATCATCACCACGTACAGGCTGATGAGCGCCGCGTACGCCAGCCAGCGCCCGAGCACCACGTCCGCGCGCCGGATCGGGCGGGCGAGCACCGCGTGGAGCGTGCCCGAGTCGATCTCGCTCGAGATCGCGCCGACCGTCAGAAAGAGCGCCACGAAGCTCGACAGGAAATGGACGGCGTAGAGGCCCAGCACCGTCAAGATCGTGCCGACGGCGGCGACGTCCGACGGCGACGGTGGGCGTGGCGAGCGCAGGCCGTGGAGCAGCGAGAGCCCGAACGCATAGAGCGCCAGGAAGGCCAGGCTCAGCACCGTGGCTGAGAGGACCAGCCGCCGGCTGATCGCCTCGTGGATCGTGAACCGTGCGATCGTCAGCGCGTGCATCCCCTACCCCGCGCTCCCGTCCACCAGGCTCATGAACACCTCTTCCAGCGACCGCCGAGCCGGCACCAGGCCGTACAGCTCGACCCCCTGCCCGACGACCGTCCGCGCCACGGCCGGCACCAGCTCGAGGTCGGCGATGCCCAGCACGATCGCCACCTGGCCGGCCTCGCTCGGCTCGACGCTCAGCACCTCGCCGTGCGCCCCGAGCGCCGCCAGCAGCGCCGCGTCGGCGCGGTCGACGGCGATCCGGACCTCCGGCGCGCCCCCGACGACCTCGGCGAGCGACCCTTCGCGCACGACCCGTCCGTGATCGACGATCGCCACCCGGTCGCAGATCATCTCGACCTCGCCGAGCAGGTGCGAGTTCAAGAAGACCGTCACCCCCTCCGCCCGGAGCCGGCGGATCAGGTCGCGGACCTCGCGCCGGCCGACCGGGTCCAGCGCCGAGCTTGGCTCGTCGAGCAGCACCAGGTCCGGGCCGTGCAGGAGCGCCTGGGCCAGCCCGAGCCGCTGCTGCATCCCCTTGGAGTACCCTCGCACCCGCTCGTCGCCGCGCCCGGCCAGCCCGACCAGGGCCAGCACCTCTGGGATGCGTGCCCGCCGCGCACCTGCCGCGAGTCCCGCCAGCCGGCCGTGGAAGTCGAGCAGGTCGGCCCCGGTCAGCCAGTCGTGGAAGCGGAAGTGCTCCGGCAAGTACCCCACCCTGGCACGCGCCCGCCGATCCGTGACCGGCCGCCCGAAGATCCGGGCCTCCCCGGACGTGGCGTGCACCAGCCCGGTCAGGATCTTGATCGTCATCGTCTTGCCGGCCCCGTTCGGCCCCAGGAAGCCGAACACCTCGCCCGGCCGGACGGTCAGCGTCAGGTCGTGCAGGGCGACCTTGCGGCCGTACACCTTGCGCAGGCCGCGCACCTCGATGGCGACCGGCCCGGCCTGATCCCCCGTGGGCGCAAGGCCTCGCGCCCCTACGGGATCGGACCCGGTAGGGGCGCGAGGCCTTGCGCCCGTCGCCTGCTCCCCCCACTCCGCGCCGGAGAGGGGGGCTGGGGGGCCATGGGGAGAAGGGGCCCCATGGTAGGAGGGATTGAGGTCGACCTGCGTCACTTGAGGCTCTCGGCGATCTTGCGCAGCTCCGTCGCCTTCAGCGGGCCGGCCACGCCCAGGATCCGGCCGTCCCGCTGCCAGATCACCCCGCTCCCGAGGCCGGTGTTGTCGTTCAGGATGTAGGCCGGCGCGCCGGTGATCGTCGTCTCCTGCCAGGTCATCTTGTCGACGGGCACCGGGATCGGCAAGGTGCTGGTCCAGTCCTGGATCGAGCGGAGCTGCCGGGCCAGCTCGGGCGGCACGTTCGGGAGGCCGAGCAGGAAGTTTCGGACCTCGTCCAGGCTGGCGCTCCCCTCGACGCGCACCTGGACCTCGCGCGCCTGCCCGATCATCACGGCTGGCTTGTTGTCCGCGGCCGGGTATTCGAGCGTCACCACCGGCGGCAGCGCCACCGCCAGCGTCGCGCCGTGCAGCTTGTCGGGCAGCGCCAGGTCCTTGCGGTTGATCGAGTCGAAGTAGGCCCGCGCCTTCTCCCGATCGAACGTCAGGCGGGTCTCCGAGGCCGGTGCGTAGCGCACCTTCGGCGTCTTCGCCGCGCCCGGCGGCAGCGTCGTCGGGTCCGGCTGGAGGATCGGGAATCCGGCCTGCCCGGCCGCCGCCTGCACGTTCGCTACCTCGGACGGCCGATTGTTCGGCTGGTTGTTCTTGACCGTCCCGAGCTCCTCGAAGCGGAACAGCCCGGTCTGGCGGGCCTGGTTCGGATCGAACGTGACGACCGCCAGCCGCTGCGAGCGGAACTGCGCGAGGAAGCCGGCGGCGGCAGCCTGCCCCTCCGGCGTAGTAAGGGCGAAGGCGAGCGCGAGCGCGGCAGCGACGCCTCCGAGGGCGAGCCGCCAGCGCCGCCAGACGAGCGCGACCGGCGTCGGCGTTCTCCGAGGGGCTGCGCTGGTCTCCGCCAGGGGCGCCATCCCGTTCGGCGAGAGGCTGACGGGTGCGCGACCTGTAGGGGCGTGAGGCATCGCGCCCGCCGGCATCGCGCCCGCGCTCGCCGCTTCCTGGGAGGCCGGCTCGTCGTCCAGCCGGCTCCGCAGCCGGGCCAGCGCACGCTCCGTCTCCGCTGCCGTCGGCGGCTCGGTTTGCGGGGCCAGCACCCGCGCGGCGCGCTCGGCGTCGCGCTCCAGCGCACCGAGCGTCGCCTGGCACGCCTCGCAGGACGTCAGATGATCGTCGGGCGAGGGGCCCTCCCGGTCGAGCCAGGCCCGGAGGCGCCCCGCGTCGGGGCAGATCGTGGTCATGATGTCGTTCCTTGGTCGCTGTCCGGCCCAGTCGTCGATGGGTCGCCGGCATAGGCGGCGCGGAACGCCCGCTCGCCGCGCGCCAGGTAGACTCCCACCGAGCCGAGCGCGATGCCGAGCGTCGCGGCGATCTCGGCGTACGAGTGGCCGGCGTGGCGCAGGAGCAGGCAGGCGCGCTGGCGCTCCGGCAACGCCGTCAGCGCCGCACGCACCTCGTCGCGGGCCTCGGCGCGCAGCAGCGCGTGCGGTGGGCTATCGTCGTCAGTCGGGCGCCGCTCCGGATCGAGCGCCCCGTCGAGTCGGACCGCCCGCAGGACGCGGTCGTCGGCCCGGCGCCGATCGCGCAGGCGGTTGGCGCCCAGGTTCAGCACGACCCGCCTGAGCCACGCGCCCACCACCTCGTCCGGCCGGTCGAGCAGCGGCTCGCCGTCGTCGGGAGCGCTCTGGCCGGAGCGGGCCAGCCGCAGGAACACCTCCTGGACCAGGTCCTCGGCCTCCCCGCGATCCCCGAGCAGGCGCTCGGCGAGCGGCACCAGGCGCGGGTAGAGCTGCCGGAACAGGTCGTCGAAGCGGTCGGCCGGACGACCGGGCGCCCCCGTGGCGTGATCGGCCACGCTCAGCACCGTGGGCTCCGAAGCGGCATGAGGCTGCCTCCTGATCTGGATGGATGATACGGGCGCTTTGCCCTCACCCCATAGAACACCGCCGGACCGCCCCGTCTTACACCGATGTGAGTCAATGGCACACGACAACGGGGGCTTGAGAGAGGCTGACTACGATGGCCACCACGGTCGTGCCGGCCGCCGCGACGACCGGCAAGTTCGAGGACTCGTTCGAGCGTGCCGTCCTCCAGAGCGAGCGGCTGCGGGTCACCCTTGTCATCGCCGGGCTGGCGCTCCTCTTCGGGCGCTGGCTGATCCTCTGGCTCTTCTTCCCGCAGTCGATCGAGAACCAGCTCGGCGGCGCGGTCAACCTGGCCGCCCTCGGCCTGATCGGCCTGGCCGTGCTGGCGTACGAGATCGTCGTCCTGATCCGCCTGACCGTGATCCTACGTCGGCAGGGGCACATTCCCCGGATCGTCCGCTACCTCAGCGCGCTGATCGAGGTCAGCATCCCGACCGTCGCGATCCTGGTCGGACCGGAGGTGACCAGCCCGGCCTTCGCCGTCCACACCCCGCCGGCCTGGGCCTACTTCGTCTTCATCATCCTTTCTACCCTGCGGCTCGACGTCAGGCTCTGCATCTTCACCGGCGCCGTGGCCGCCGCCGAGTACACGGCGCTCGGGGCCCACTTCCTGACGCAGCCCCAGAGCGCCCCCGTCGACCCGCTGCTCAGCTCCACGATCAACCACGGCACGCGGGTGATGCTGCTGCTGGCCTGCGGGATCGTGGCCGGGATCGTCAGCCACCAGATCCGCAAGCAGTTCCTCCGCGCGCTGTACTCGGTCGAGGAGCAGCACCGCATCCTCGGCATGTTTGGGCAGCACGTCTCGCCGGCCGTCGTCGATCGGCTGATGAGCCAGGAGGTCGAGCTCGGGGGCGAGGTCCGCCACGTCTGCGTCATGTTCCTGGATATTGAGGGATTCACGATCTGCTTTCGCGGTATACTCCTCCCATGGGCGGCACCGCTGCTCCGGGGAGGCCAGGATGGCAAGGGCGAAGAAGCAGCAGAGACGGGACGCCACCGACGACACGGTCTACGCACTCGGTTATGGCAGGGTTTCCTCCGACGAGCAGGCACTCGGCCTCTCGCTCGACGCCCAGCGGGCCGACCGGCTGCGCTACATCCAGCGCCAGGGCTGGGTGCCCTACCGCGACTTCGAGGACGTGATGACGGGACGGCGCGACGACCGGCCCGACTACATGGAGATGCTGGACACGGCGCGGCGGCTGAGCGAAGAGGACAAGGCCGTCGCCATCGTCGTCTCCGATCTGGACCGGCTCGGCCGCAAGCTCTCCGAGCAGATCAGGGCACGGGACGAGATGCGCGATCTGGGCGTCTCGACCCACTTCGTCCGCGAGGGCGGCGAGCTTGACGATCTGACGGCTGACGTGCTGGGGGCGGTCGCGGCCAACGAGTCGCGCAAGCTCAGCACGCGGGTCAAGAATGTTCGTCGGCACGTCCGCACCGGCGGTTGGCACACACCGGGCCATGCTGCCTGGGGCTATCTCTGGCGAGATGCCACGGCGGAGGAGCGAGCACGGGGCGCTCCGAGCAAGGTCTACGATGTCGACCCCGAGCGGGCGCCCCTGGCACGCGCGGCCCTGGAAGCCGTCGCGGACGGCACCCTGACACCACGAGGTGCGGCAGTCTGGGTCGGGGGACTCACGGACGAGCAGCGCGGCGGGCGGGCCATGTCGTTCTTCGGTGTCAAGTTGATGCTCCGTGCTCCTGTCTACGTCAGCCGTCACGAGCAGCCGGCCGACGTGCCGGTCCTGGAGCGGCCTCGCTGCAACTGGCCCGCCCTGATCTCGGACGAGACCTACGCCAAGATTCAGGCCCGCCGCGAAGCCCGCGCCAAGGTGCCGGGTCGGGAGGGGGTCGGCTACCTGTTGACGGGCTTCATGCGCTGTCCCAGGTGCGGCTCGCGGATGTCGGGGTGGTTGCAGCACGGCAAGTGGCGTCGGTACTGCTGCTACGGCCGACAGGCCGGGGGCAACGCTCCCGATGCGAAGTGCAACCACACGGTCAGCGCTGACCCACTCGATCAGGCCGTGATGGTGGCGGTTCGGGATTTGGCGGCTGTCGCCGTGGACCGGCGCATCCGCGAGGGGCTAGAGCGCGCGTGGGCGCAGCTCAGCGAGGGCGAGCGGGAGGATACGGCCGGGCGGCAGCGGATCGCGCGGGGGCTGCGGGCGCAGGTCGCCCAGGCACGCGCCAGGATCGACAAGGCCGTAACGCTCTATTTGGACGGCAAGCTCGAAGAGGACGACTATCGCCGGGCACGCGAGCAAGAGACGGCGAAGATCGAGGCGGCAGAGCGCGAGCTGGCCGCGATGGGAGCGGCAACGGACAGGCGTCGGCCAGCGCTGCCGCCACTGGACGACGTGCTCCGCAACGCCGGCGGCTGGGGCGAGGTCCTGGCCGGGGCCGACATCGAGGCCCAGCGCAACATCCTGGCCGATCTGGTCGAGCGCGTCGTACCCGAGCGGGTCGGCTACGGGAAGTACGCGGCGCGGATCGAGTGGACCCCGCTCGGCAAGGCGCTCCGGCAGCTTCGGGATGCTTATCTCGGCGATCGGGCTACCACAGGAGCAGCGGGTTAGAGGTCGGCTCGGCGGCCATCTCACCCTCCGGCGCGCAGTCTGCGCCGTACTCCCAGGGCGCCCCGCCGACTTGCTCGGCTGTTCGTCAGCTCTGGTAGCCGCCCCGCCCCACCCGACCCGCCGCGCCCGTCCGTCGGCCCGCCGAGGGCCGGGTGCGGGTGCCCGCCAGTCGCGGATGGCGAGGAATGGGGCCTCTCGCTCACTGACGGCGAGCCGAGCCCGAAGGCCCGGCTCGGCAGGTGGCTGCTCGTCCCGCATCGCCACCCCGGGCTCAGGCCGAGGTGCTGCCGTTCCAGATGTCGACTGCCAGTTGCCAGGGGCCGCCCGCCTGGCGCTTCCACACGACCGCGTACTTGACGGTGTCCGTCGCGACCGCTCCGCCCTCCGGCCGGATCGTCAGCGTCGCGGAGCCGACCTCGTAGGCCAGGTCGCCGACCGCCTCGGCGTGCTCAGTGCGGAGCTCGACCTCGCGGACCCCCATGTCCATGATGCTCCGCCAGAACTGCTCGATCGCTTGCCGCCCGCTCAGCGCCGGGGCGCCAGGCGGCAGAACCTGCCCGTCTTCCGTGTACCCGGCGGCGACCCCGGCCGCGTCGCCCCGGTTGAAGGCCGCCATGAACGCCCGATTGCGCGCCTCGATCTCCTGCCGGACCGTCTCTGATGTGAGCATGCCGCCCGCCTGCCGCTCACCGGCCAGCCTGCCCCTCCATTCTCCGGCGTCGGAGTGCCTCGGTCAATGGCGGGGCGGCAGGCGCAGTATCGCGGACACGCCATCACCTCGATCAGACAGCGCCACGTCCACGGGCGCGGGGTCGCGCTGGTCGGCGACGGTCGCCCCAGCACCACTCTAATGGATATCCGACGTTGCTCTTACGCTCGTCTGACGGACGCGGCCGTATGCTACATGTGAGCACGCGATGGGGAGGCGCCGCCCGAATCGCGTCAGGTGCGCGCGGCGGGCGGAGCCGTCACCCCTTGGCGGCAGAAGGGGGAGTGCGATGATCGACCGCCACGACCCGTTCGGCCGGGCGATGGGCCTGCGCCAGATTATGGACCGCCTGCTGGAGGATGCCGTCGTGATGCCGCGCCAAGGCGGGGACGGGGGCGGCCCGGCGATGGACGTGTACGAGGA
>Ga0075430_100000702_pt1 | contig 25555 bp, 21 predicted proteins | sample RhiMetdeltSRZDD4_FD_75294 | JGI IMG/M metagenome (GOLD analysis project Ga0075430, IMG submission 75294) | Populus rhizosphere microbial communities from Tennessee, USA - Rhizosphere MetaG P. deltoides SRZDD4 | ecosystem: Host-associated > Plants > Roots > Rhizosphere > Soil | place: USA... | reverse complement strand
ATCAACCAGTGGGGCCGCACGAAGGACATCACCGTCATCGGAATGGGCGCTTCCGATCTCGACGACCACCTGCGTGATGCGGCAGCCGAGCAGGGGCGCACGCTGCGGCCCGATCCGGAATCAGAGAAAGGGTTCTACTACCGATCGGATCACTTCAATTTTGCAAAGCAGGGTGTGCCTGCGCTCTATACGGACACCGGCGTCGACTTCGTCGGCAAGCCGGCCGAATACAGCCAGCAGAAACGCGATGAGTACACGAACAACGACTACCACGCGCCCTCCGATGAGATAAAGCCTGACTGGGATCTGACCGGCGCGATCGATGACGTGCAGTTGTTGTTTACGGTTGGCTATCGCGTCGCCAACGCCGAGAAGTTCCCGGAATGGAAGCCAGGCAACGAGTTCAAAGCGACGCGGGACGCCATGCTGAAGAACTAGCGAGGCATGCCAGGTGCGCATGATGCCTCTTGGGTGGAGGCAACCTTTGACAGCGGCGTGATGTCCCGCAATACTCGAAAATTGGGACACGCGAACGATCGCGCGATGAGCATCGTTCACGATTTGGTGCCTGACACCAAATCGTGACGACGCAGCGGCAGCAGATCATCCAGCCGGGCTTCGCGCAGGTAGAGACCTCCCCACAGCATCGCGGCCACGTAGATCGGAAACAGCGTATAGCCCAGCAGTGGGCTGCCGACGCGAATGTGAGTGGCGATTGCGCCGCCCAGATAGCCCGTCAGCAGCAGCGCACCGAGCACCGACGTCCGCGGTATCAAATACAACACGAGACATACGAGCTCGATCACGCCGATCACGAACACGCTCTCCGGCGGGTAACCGAGTTCCGTCGTACCTTGAACGGCCGGCGCCAGTCTCAACACCTTCATCACCGTGTCGAAGGCGAGGAACAGCGCGACCAACGTCGTAAGCACGTAGCCCGTAATGAGCCGTTTCTTGTTTGATGCGTTCATGGTCACCACAACCGTACGCATCATAGGTTCACGGCAGGGGCGCTGTTTTGTATAGAAACGACAACTGCTTCGTTGCCCGGGTGATCTCGGCAGGAGTCTGCCCGATGAATCGCGTCAGGGACCGCGTAAGATGCGGCTGGTCGAAGTAGCCCGCCTCATACATCGCGTCGAGGATCGACACGCCGTCTTTCAAGAGATTTGTCGCATAGCGGGCGCGTTCGATCTGACGCACAACGCGATGGCTTAGTCCGGTCGCGCGCAAGAAGTACCGCTGATCGGAACGCTGTGAATGCCCCCGCCGTTCACCGCGCAGCACGTCGTCAACCGCTGGATCACGAGTGATGACACCCGCACGGGCCAGCTTCGCCACGAATGCTTCGGCGTTCTGGAAGTCGGGATAGTCCCACGCCGATCCGTTCAACCAGAACGAACGCGCCGTCGCATCAGGCAGTCTGACGTCTCGACCATCGATGAGTTGACCCGGTGGCAGGCGCGGCATGAACGTGCCGAGCCTGAAGCGAATGCCCAGCCACTCGCCATCCGCCGGGCAGTGAACCGTGGTCGCTTTCGTTTCGGGCCCGCGCAGCGTGATGAAGGTCTTTCCCTCATGCCGCGTTACCGCCATCTCGAAGTTGCTCGCCGCAATCGAGAGGAACGATCCGCCGCGGTCGCTCCGCGAACGCCACACCTTCTCGACCAAGGGCGATTCCGACGGCCTGTCATCGAAGTCGAGGAACATCCGTCCCATAGTAATCGGTACCTTTCTTGCTCTGCCACGGAGCATGGACCAGGTCGCGTGGTTGCGCGCCTCGGCTGTGCTCGTGACGGCAGGCCTGCTCGTCGCAGCGTGGAAGTGGCTTCCTGCATTGGAGCTGCGTGACATGTCCGCGTGGCTCGCCCCACACCGTCACGCGTGGTACGCGTTGCCGATGGTCATGCTCGTGTTCGTGGTGTTCGCTATCGTGCCGGTCGTTCTCTTGATCGCCGCAACGGGGCTCGCCTTCGGTCCCATCCTCGGGCCGCTGTACGCAATGGCGGGTTGTCTCTCGAGCGCGTCCGTCGGCTTCGCCATTGGTCGCTGGATGGGTCGACGCCGCGTCGAGCGGCTCGGCGGTCAGCGAATCGCGCGCGTCACCCGCGCGCTGAAGCGCAACGGCACGCTCGCTGTCTTCTTCGCGCGCAAAGTGCCCGCACCCTTCACGTTGACGAACATCGTCGTGGGTGCGTCGAGCGTGCGGTACTCGGACTTCATCCTCGGGACGCTTCTCGGCATGGGGGCGTTCGTCATCGCCCTGGCGGGGTTTGGGTATCAGTTGACGCAGGCGCTACACAGCCCATCCCCATCGACATGGATCGGAGCCGCACTCTTCATCGGCGTGCCTCTGACCTTGGCCTGGCTCATCAACCGGATGTTGCGGCGCACGAGGCCTGCTGGATGATTCGCTTGGCTCGCATGCCTGGAGCCGGCGACGATGCTGTGCCTGCAACCGCCATCGTCCAGCCTGGAAAGAACTGCTGGCGCGTCGAGCGCGCAGATCGTTTCTACTGCGTGCAGGACGCTGCCGACTACTTTCGACTGGTGAGGAACGCCTTCCTCGATGCACGGCACACGATCTTCAGCCTCGGGTGGGACATCTTTGCGGAAGTAGATTTGCTGCCGGGCTCGATCACACCTGACCCGCCGACCAGGCTCGATCAGTTGCTCGCATTCATCGCGCGCCGGCGTCCGCGCCTGCGTTGCTACATCCTCACCTGGGACTACGCGGCACTCTACACACTCGAGCGTGATCCGTTTTCGCGATGGAAACTCGGGTGGCGCATGCCCCGACGCGTGAGGTTCGAGTTCGACGATCGCATTCCATTCGGCGGGTCTCATCATCAGAAAATCATTGTGGTCGATGATCAGCTCGCCTTCTGCGGCGGCATCGATCTGACCGGTCACCGGTGGGACACGAGTGCACATCGGATCGAGGAACCTGCGAGGACGTCTTCCGGCAGACCGTATGGGCCGTATCACGAGGTCCAGGGCATGGTGTCCGGACCGGTGGCGACGGCTCTCGGGACGCTGGCGCGCGATCGCTGGCGCACAATTGGCGAGAAGCGGCTGCCTCCGCTTCATGTGTCCTGCGACGATCTGTGGCCGTCGGAGCTCGAACCCGATCTCACAGACGTCAACGTCGCAATCTCGAGAACCGTTCCGCAGTTGGGAGCCGAGCCGGCCGCGCGTGAATGCGAGCGGCTCTATCTGGATTCGATCGCGCGAGCGAAGCACTCGATCTACATCGAGAGCCAGTACTTCACCAACGACATGCTGGCCGAAGCGCTGGCGGCACGGCTCAGAGAGCCGGATGGGCCGGAGATCGTGATCGTCTCGCCGCAGGAGTGCCACGGCTGGCTCGAGCAGAACACGATGGGTGCCTTCCGCAACAGCGTGTTCCGCCTGATGATCGCCGCAGACCGACACAAACGCCTGCGACTCGTGTATCCCGCGGCGTCGCGTGCGACGAATGTCCCGACGTTCGTCCATTCGAAGGTCATGGTCGTCGACGATGAACTGGTCCGAATCGGATCGGCGAATCTCTCGCGCCGGTCGATGGGCGTGGATAGCGAGTGCGATCTGGCGGTCGAAGCCGGTGGCGACTCGCGGGTGCAGGCCGGCATTCGCGCGATTCGCGATCGACTCATTGCGGAGCACCTCGCCTTGCCAATGGGCGCCATCCAGCCTGGAATCGAGAAGGCTGGCTCGCTCCGGGCGTTTCTCGATTCTCGAGATCACGCCGACCGCACGCTCCTGAGGATCGAGGTGCCTCCGTCAGACACGGAGACGCCCGTCTCCGAGGCGTTGCGCGAAGCCGCCGACCCCAGCGAACCGGTCCTCTCCGGCTCGCTTGTCGCAGACGTGGTACCTCCGGTGAACGAGATCGCCGGGCGTCGTCCGCATGCCATCACCCTCGTCGCGAATTTCCTATTGTTCTCGCCGTCGTGGATGGCAATCGTGGCCGGGATGGTGTTTGGCGCACTTCGAGGCGGCGTCGTCGGTCTGTTCGCATCGCTGGTCGTCGCCGGTATCGGCTACGTGGCCGGACGGTGGATCGGGCCGGGGCGGTTGCCGCGCTGGATGACCCGCCGCGCGTACCGGTCGACTCGCCAATTGGGAGCACAAGGCGTGGGTGGCGTGCTCGTCCTGCGCCTTGCGTCGGTCGCGAGCGCGGGTTCGATCCACTTGATCTGCGGCGCGTCACGAGTTCCGATCTGGACCTACCTGGCGGGCACCGCGATTGGCCTGGCGCCAGTCGTATTCGCTTTCGCCGGCCTTGGGGCGTTGCTTCGGCACACGCTGATGAATCCGTCGCTATCCAACACACTGGTTACGATCGGGGCCGCCCTCCTCATCGGCGCCGTGGCCGTGCTGACGCGAACGCTCCTGCTGATTCGAAGGTTTGCGCCCTCCATGGCACGTCATCGATCGCGCGTGGAGTTCGGCTAGTGCCGCCGCCTTCCTCGCCGCTTCGCGTCGCCACCTACAACGTGCACGAGTGCGTGGGAACGGACGGGCGTCAGGATCCGGATCGCATTGCGTCGGTCGTCAGTGAACTGAACGCGGACATCGTGGCGCTGCAGGAGTTCACATATCCAGCGAGCGTCGCCTTGGAAACTCGCAACCCCGTTGTCTTCACGACCATGGACCGCTATGAGTGCGCACTGGGACCGACACGCCAGACCAGGAAGCAGGAATGCTTCGGCAACGCGCTCTTCACCCGACACCCGATCGTCGACGTGCATCGCATCGATCTTTCGATGGAAAGACGCGAGCCGCGCGGTGCGCTGGCGGCGACGGTCGAGGTCGGCGGAACGCTAATACACGTCCTTGCCGCTCATCTCGGTCTTCGCGTGCGCGAACGTCGCTTCCAGGTGCGTCAGATCCTCGAGTATCTCGATTCAGTCCGCAATAGCCTCTACGTCGTACTCGGCGATTTCAATGACTGGCTGCCCGGCCGCTCCGTCGTGCATGTGCTCGATCAGCGTCTCGGAAAACCGGCGCGTCCGGCATCGTTTCCCGCCTATCGTCCGATCGTTCCTCTCGATCGGATCTGGGTACATCCGACCAGTGCGCTGCGGCGCATCTTCACACACGCGACGCCGGCGGCGCGCCTGGCATCGGATCACCTTCCCGTCGTCGCCGACATCGACGCGGGCCACGTGTAATGACGTGGACACCCGCGAGATTACGTAGGCCCTCCAATAAGCTGGAGGCGGAGCGTGGAAAAACACCAATTGCGCGTGCCTGCCGATGGCACGCCGCCTGCTATTACGTCGTCGCAGCGTGGCGACGGGCCTCAGTCGCCATGTTCCGAACATGTCGCTACTCGCACGCGCGCCCGCTTCGCTATTGCTGCTCGTCATCGCCGTCCCCGCGTCTGCGCAGCAGGTGGAGACGAATGCGCCTCGCACGCGAGAAGAGGTCATTGCCAGTGAGCGAGCCGACAAGGTCGCCGAGCTCTGGCCCGAGCGGCAATCGCCGTTGGTGGATACCGTCAACCGGCTGGTCGAGCGCGGCTTCAACGAAGGTCTCGAATCCGGGAAGGGCGCCAACGGCCCGCAGATCGTGTTGGGCGGCATGCGGCCTGGGCAGGGGTTCACGTCCGGGTTGGGATATCGGCGCTCGGATCTGTGGTCCGAGCGCCTGGGCTTTCGTGCGACCGGGCGGGCCACGTTCCAGAAAGCCTATTTGTTCGACTTCAATCTCGACTTCCAGGGTCTCAGAACGGAGCGCACCGCGGTCAAGTGGTACACGAAGTACGAGAGCTCGCCGGACATCGACTTCTACGGGCTGGGCAACGCGACTCCCAAGGAGAATCACACCAGCTACGCGTATGACGATCTGACAACCGACGTCGATGCGTCGTACCAGGCGTTTCGCTACGTGCGCCTCGGGTTCACCGGCGGATATCTCAAAGCCGATACCGGCCGAGGTCACGATGACTTTCCGCCGATCGACGAGTTCTTTCCGCCGGAGGAGATTCCGGGATTCAACGAAAACACCGCGTTCACGCGCGTCGGCGCCTTCGTCGATTACGATTACCGGGACTCGAGAACCGGCCCGCGCGATGGTGGCGTCTACGGAATGCGCTATCGCGAGTATTGGGACGTCGATCGGAAGACGTTCGCGTTTCGGCAAACGGAGTTCGAGGTCCAGCAGTACTTCCCCTATTTCAACAAGGGTCGGGTCATCGCCCTCCGGGGCGCCGTCGTCTTGACGTTCCCCAAGGAAGACAACGCTGTCCCCGTGTACCTCCAGCCAGTTCTCGGGGGGAACGACGACCTGCGCGGTTTTGGAGGGTACAGGTTCCGCGACAATCACTCTGTCTATCTTGGCGTCGAGCATCGATGGCATGCGGCGAGCAATCTCGAGATGGCGGCGTTCCTCGACGCTGGCAAGGTGGTGCCGCTCAAGCGCGAGGTCGACCCTACGAACTTGAACTACAGCGGCGGCATTGGATTCCGCGTGCGTGTGCGCTCGGCGATTGTCAGTCGCACAGATTTCGCTGTCTCGCGTGAGGGCTTCCGGCTCATCTGGACCTTCAGCGACATCTACAAGACCCGGTGGTGACTCGATGAGGCTTCCGGCGTTCTTCACCCGCGTTCACACCCGGTCCGTCGCCGGCGTCATTCTCATCGTCGCAGCGACGGGGTCCGCGGCGCTCGCACAAACGCCACGCTTCTACGCAGACGATCCCATACGGGTCGAACCGGCACCACTGCCCGTGCCCGACGTCAAAGCACGCGCGTTGAGCGAGGTGCTCGAGCTCGTCAACAACTCACTGAAGAAGACGGGCGAGCGTCATCCAGCCAATGGGGTGATTCCGGCCCGCGGCGTGAACACACTCGGTGAGGTGATGGACGGTGACTGGTATGTCAACCGTCACTCAGCAAGGCGGATGACGATCGAAGAGCTGCAACGAGGCGCCGGCACCGCCAATGCGCCGGCGCCCGGAATGTGGCAGGTCCTGGTGGTCAAGACGTTTGGCGTCAATCCAGGTCTGCTCGTGGCCGACAGCAAGAGTCAGCTCTATCTCCTGCGCGTCGATCCGATAGGACATGAGGGGCTCGCGACCGGAGCCGAGATGGTGACGTCGCGCCTCTTCTACGCGCTGGGCTATCACGTTCCCGAGAACTACATCGTCAAATTCGAGCGGTCACAGCTGGTCGCGTTCGCTGAAGGTCAGGCGGTCTCGAGTTCCGGACGGCCTCGCCGGTTGGTGGCCACTGATATCGACCTGTTCCTTCGTCGCGTGCCTACTGGCGCGAATCAAGGCTACCGCGCCGTGGCCACTCGATTGCCCGAAGGACGTGGAGCGCTGCTCGGACCGTTTCAAGTCTGGGGCACCAGGCGCGACGACCCTAACGACATCGTTCCGCACGAGCACCGGCGCGACCTGCGCGGGTTGTCGGTTTTCGAGGCATGGGTCAACAACGCCAATGCCCGCGCCGTCGGCACGCAGGACATCCTCACGACGGTCAGCGGCGTGACGAGGATTCGCCACTATCTGATCGACTTCACGAAATCGCTCGGCAGCGGAGCCTTCGGTGGCGCGAAGCTCGCGTGGGAAGGCAACGAGCCTGTGCTTCCAAAACTCGGAGAGATCGGGCGCAACATCGCGGGAATGGGTGTCGTGACGCCATCCTGGATGAAGGCCAAGTACCCGGGCCTCCCTGAGGTAGGAGCGTTCGAGGGCAGCACGTTCGACCCGGCGGAGTGGACCACGAATCAGGGGATCGCGCCATTCGCCAACCGTCTGCCAGATGACGCGTTCTGGGCGGCCACACGAGTCATGGCGTTCACCGACGACGAGCTTCGGGCCATCGTTCAGACCGGTCAATACAGCAAGGCAGCGGAAGACTGGATCACGGCCGCCCTCATTGAGCGGCGCAACCGGATCGGCCGGACGTTCTTCGCGCAGGTCCTGCCGCTGGATCGCTTCCGTGTGACCGCGAATGCGCTGGAGTTCGACGACCTGAGCGCGACGTACGGTTTCACCCCGGCGCGCACATATACAGTCGACTGGTTTGGGTTCGACAACGCGAAGAGCGTCGTCCTCGATCGGATAGGTAGCGGCGCTACCCTGCCAGCGCCGGTGCAGTCTCTCGCTGCCGGGTCGTACGTTGCGGCACGGATTTCGGCTGGCGATGCTGCCATGTACGTCGACGTGTTTCTCCGAAGGGGTGCCGGCGACTTCGACGTCGTTGGCATTGACCGCGCGTGGCCGGGCAAGGTCATCGCCGTGCCGCCACCGCGGCCACGAACAGACCGCCGCGTGTTTGCCGATCTGTCACCACAGCAGCGCACGCTGTTCGAAACGTACAACAAGGCCTACAACGCGTCGAGGGGCAGCCAGTACACGACTGAAGAAGGATTCGACCGCCTCACGATCTCCGAGCAGACGACCTTCTACGGCGTCACACATGCTCTGTGGAGATCGAACCTGACCGATGCACAAGGCGCGTCGCTTGGAACGGCACTCGATCGCGTCGACTCGATCGATCGGATTGCGGGGCAGTACGCAGGGCGCTCGGGAGACGAGCAGTTTCGGTTGTTCGTCAATCTGAAGCCGGACACTCGTGAAGTCCTGGACAAGAGCAAAGAGTTCTTCAAAGATCATGAGAACACGGTGTACCACGTGGGATACCCGCATTCGTACCGCCAGATCGGGAAGGAACCCAACATTCAGTTCTCGATGTCGGACGACGGACTACATGCCGACATCGACGTCGACTATCGCGCCAGCAAGACGCCGCAGAGTATGTTCAACGGCCACCTGACATCCTCCAATTCCGACATTCGAGTCGGTGAGAACTCCGACAAGCACAACGCGCGCTGGAGCGGACTCATCACGTGGTGGCAGGGATTCGGCCGCCTCGCCGAAGCGCAGCCCGACCAGCCCGACCTCCTCAATCTCGATCGCCCGGACGCGCCCTCGACGCCGCTGCCGCCCGATCGTCCGAAAGGCGCGTCGCCCGAGCGCATCGAGGACGCCGTGCAGGAGTTCCTCACGGACTGGCTGGTCCGGCGCGAGTACGACCAGGCGCTCGATTTCCTGTCGCCACGAGCCTACGCCTGTCTGAACCTCAACGAGGAGGCGCGCGGCCAGGCGCTCGATTCCGGAGGGGCCCGCCGTGAATTGAGGCGCATCATGGAGTATTCGTCCGGCAAGCTGGGCACCCATTCCAACCTCACGAGCGTCGTGATCGCGTTCACGCCACGCGACCCAAAGCGAGTGGTGATCGAGCACGCGTTCCGTCGTGAATTTCTGCTGACGCCACTGACAGAGGCGGAGGCTCGTCCGTACCTGTGCGACGGAGCGACGGCACCTGCAACCGGCGGAGAGTACTTCGGAGCTGTCTTTCAGTTTCGCGTGGCTGGCGGCGGATTGTTCGGACTGCTCTGGACGCGAGAGGAAGGAAAGTGGAAGCTGGTTTCCTACCAGCCACTCAATCCGTGATTGAGCCAGCACCTCGGTGGTGACCGTGAAACACGGGCGACTTGCCGCGAATCTCTTACTCGCGGTTCTGATCTCCAGTTCGGCGTGGGCGCAAGGGGGAACCGGCACGGCGCCGGCCGCGCCGCCGGCCCAGCCTGAGCGTCCGAAGGATCCACTCGGACGCGATACGCCGCGCGGAACCGTCCTCGGGTTCATGAACGCGGCGCGCGCGAACGCTGAAGTCGCGCCGCAGTACCTGAACTCGGAGTTGCGGGGTGAACCTGCGGCTGCGCTCGCCCAGCAACTCTATGTCGTCCTGAACAGCCGCCTGCCGGTCCGGGTCAACGCCCTGAGCGACGCGCCCGAGGGCTCACTCGTCAACCCGCTGAGGCCCGACCAGGACGTCGTCGGAACCATCAACACCTCCACCGGCCCGCTCGAGCTCATCGTCGAACGCGTGGAAGTGACTCGTGGCGTGCCCGTGTGGCTCGTTTCCCGCACGACGCTGCAATCCATCCCGAGCGTCTACAAAGAGATCAATCTTCCGACCGTCGATCGATATCTGCCATCGTTCCTCGCCCAGTCACGCGTTTTCGGCGTCCGTGTCTTCGACTGGTTGGTCCTCCTCGTGGGATTGCCGGTGCTCTACCGGCTGCTTGGCGCGTTGGTGTGGCTGCTGGGCCCGCTGCTCGCGCTCTGGCGCAAGGTTTCGGGACGACCTGACCGCGCGCCACGCTACGTCCATGGATCGGTGCGACTGCTGATGATGGCGGCGCTGATCCGAGTCTTCGCACTCAACGTCGATCTTCCGCTCGCAGAGCGTCAGTTCTGGGCCGTGTTCCGAATCGCGTTCGTGATTGTGGGCGGGGTCTGGCTCCTGCTGCTCGCGAACCGATTCGTCGAACGAAAGATCCAGGAGCGGATCGGCATCGCCCACTTTGGCGAGAGTGTGGCGTTGCTACGCCTGGGGCGTCGGGTCGCGGACGTCCTCGTGGTCGCCTTAGGCGTTCTTGTAGCGCTCAGCTACTTTGGCGCCGATCCAACCGCAGCGCTCGCCGGCCTGGGCATCGGCGGTATCGCCGTTGCCCTCGCGGCGCAGAAGACGCTCGAGAACGTCATCGGTGGCTTCTCACTCGTGTTCGACAAGGCCCTGCGTGTCGGCGACGTGCTCAAGCTGGGAGAGATCGTCGGCACCGTCGATCAGATCGGTCTTCGCTCCACGCGCATCCGCACGATGGATCGCACCGTCGTCAGCGTGCCCAACGGTCAGATCTCGACGCTCAATATCGAGACGCTCTCGGATCGCGACAAGTTCTGGTTCCGCCATGTCGTCGGCCTGCGCTACGAGACGACGCCGGCACAGATCCGGAGCATCATCAAAGAAATGCGCGATCTGCTCGCGCGCCAGCCGGAGGCTGACCTCGATTCGGTCCGCGTCAGGTTCCTTCGTCTCGGCGCGTTCTCGCTGGATATCGAGCTCTTCGCGTATCTCTTCGCGCCCGACTGGAACCGGTTCCTCGAAATCCAGGAGTTGCTGCTCCTGCAAGTCATGGAAATCGTCGAACGCGCGGGAACCCAGATCGCGTTCCCGTCGCAGACGCTGCATCTCGCCGACGACCGCGCGCGGCAGCTGGCCCCCGGCGACGCCGACCTCCCCACGGTCGCCACCTAATCCCGGCAGTCACTCTGTAACGCGGGCGTCCAAGACAGGTCTAAAGACCGTCCAAGGCGGGTCTAGCGACCCGCCTCTACATCAATACAACAACATCCAAGGCGCAACTCTGGCCGTAAGTTCGATCAAAGCGGGTCTGACCACCTCCGCCAAGGCTTCGGTGGGATTGAGGACCTGCCTCTACATGGGAATAAAAACGCGAGACAGGAGGTCGTTGCGCTCATGACGCCGAACCGCCGCTGGATTTGCGGCCTAGCCGTCGTGCTGTCCGCCTGCTCGGGCGCCGCCCGCGAGGATGCAGTGCCTGTAGCGGCGGAGGTGGCGCGCGGAACGATTGCGACGCCGACGCTCGATGGCGTGCGCAAGAAGAATTTCGTGCAGTGCGGCGTGACGACCGGCGTCGCCGGATTCTCGACGCCGGACGCGCAAGGCGAGTGGCGCGGCCTCGACGTCGACGTCTGCCGGGCGATCGCGGCCGCAGTGTTGGGCGACGCGAAGAAGGTCCGGTTCACGCCGCTGACGGCAGCGCAGCGTTTCACGGCGCTCCAGACCGGCGAGGTGGACGTGCTGTCGCGCATCACCACGATCACGTTTCAGCGCGACGTCCAGCTCGGCATCGAGTTCCCGGCGATCAACTGGTACGACGGTACCACCTTCATCGTCCGCAAGTCGTCCAAGGTGAAATCGGTCGATGACCTCAGTGGCGCCACGATCTGCCTGCAGCCGGGAACGACCAACGAAGTCGACGTGGCCGACTACTTTCGCAAGCACAAGCTCACGTTCACTCCGGTCGTGATCGAGCGGCTCGAAGAGGGCACCAACGCGTACTTCGCGGGACGATGCGATGCCTTCAGCCAGGATCAAGCGACGCTCGCGGCACTGCGCGCCCGCGCTCCCAATCCGGCCGATCACGTCGTCCTGCCGGAGCTGATCTCCAGGGGGCCTTACGGCCCTGGCGTCATGCCGAACGACTTGCGCTGGATGGAGATCGTGCGATGGTCGGTTTACGCGATGGTCAACGCCGAAGAGCTCGGCCTGACCTCGTCGACGATCGATCGCGCGCTCGAGAGCGATGACCCTGACGTACGCCGGTTCGTCGGGGCGAGCGACGGCTTTGGCCCGATGCTCAGCCTCGACGCGGCATGGGCCTACCGGATCGTCAAGCAGGTGGGCAACTACGCAGAGAGCGTCGAACGCAACATCACGCCACTGGGGATCGAGCGCGGCGTCAATCGACTGTGGAAGGACGGCGGCGTGATGTACGTGCCGCCACTTCGTTGATCTCCACGCAGGCCACGCCGTCAGTGTCGATCCGATCGGGTCTTCCCGGAATCGCTCCGCGGCCGCGAGCGGCGCGCGTACGCGCCTTCGTCTGGCAGGCCCTGGCGGTAGCCGTCGTTGCCGCGATCGTCGCCGCCATCGCGTTCCAGGCCGCGACCAACCTGCGGGCACGCGGCATCGCGTCAGGCTTCGACTTTCTCGATCGTGCCGCCGGCTTCGAGATCGCTCGCGGACCCATCGAGTTCTCGTCGCGCGACACCTACGCTCGCGCGCTCCTGGTCGGCCTCTTCAACACGCTTCGTGTCTCGCTGCTGGGCATCGTGCTGGCCACCACGTTGGGCGTGGCACTCGGCGTGGCACGCTTGTCGAACGTCTGGGTCGTTGCCGCGATCGCGCGAGGCTACGTGGAGGTGATGCGGAACACACCGCTTCTCCTCCAGTTGCTGTTCTGGTATTCGCTGTGGCAGGCGCTGCCGGCTCCACGCGAGGCATTGAACCCCTTGCCAGGCGTGTTTCTCTGCTTCCGCGGGTTGTTCCTCCCAAGTCCGATCTGGCAAACAGGCTACCCGTGGATCTCGATGGAGCGCCCGGTCCTCGCCGGCTTCGGTTTTCAAGGGGGTGCCTCGGTTTCGCCGGAATTCGCCGCGCTGCTCGTGGGGCTGACGATGTATACGTCGGCGCTCATCGGCGAGATCGTTCGCGGCGGCGTCCTTGCCGTCGACAAGGGACAGAGTGAGGCCGCGGCTGCGCTCGGCCTGTCGCGGATCCGGATTCTGCGCCTCGTCGTTCTGCCGCAGGCTTTGCGCGTCATCATCCCGCCCACCGCCAGCCAGTTCCTGAATCTGGTGAAGAACTCGACGCTCGCCGTCGCCATCGGCTATCCCGACCTGATCTCGATCACCAACACCACGCTCAACCAGACCGGGCAGGCCATCGAGGCGATCGCGCTCGCGATGGCCGTCTATCTCGTCGTCAGTGTGAGCCTGTCGCTCGGGATGAACGTATACAACACGGCGATTCTCCGACGCGGAGGACACACCACATGACGGCACTGGCGCGCCTCGCATCGATCGTGCGTGCGCCGATGTTCCGTGATCGTCCGAATACGATCGCGACGGTACTCCTCGGCACAGCGATCGCCTACGCCGCCTTCAGGTTTGTCGAGTGGGGAATCGTCAACGCCATCTGGTCGCTGCCCCGGGAGGCGGGCTCGGAAGCCTGCCGTGCCGCCAGAGGTGAGGGGGCGTGCTGGGCCGTCATCGCCGAACGCTTTCGTTTCATCCTGTGCGGCGCCTATCCGTTCGACGAGCAGTGGCGGCCGGCCGTTGCGTGTCTCTTGTTCCTGATCCTGTACGTCGCAAGCACCATTCGAACGCTGTGGAATTGGCGTCTGCTTGCCCTGTGGATGGTGCTGCCTGCCGCGGCGGTCACGCTGCTGCGCGGCGGCTTGTTCGGGCTCTCCGATGTGCCGACTGAGTTCTGGGGAGGCCTGCCGCTGACGTTTCTGCTGTCAACGGTTGGATTCGCCGTGGCTTTTCCGTTCGCGGTCGCGCTCGCACTCGGGCGACGGTCGGAGCTACCGGCCATCCAAGGCTTGTGCATCGCGTACATCGAGCTCGTGCGCGGCGTTCCGCTGGTCACGTTTCTGTTCATGGCCGCCGTGATGTTCCCGTTGTTCGTGCCGCAGGGATTGACGGTGGACAAACTGCTGCGGGCCCAGATCGCGTTCGTCATGGTCATCGCCGCCTATGTCGCTGAGGTCCTTCGCGGCGGCTTGCAGGCTGTGCCCAAAGGCCAATACGAGGCCGCAGCCAGCGTCGGCCTCCCCTACTGGCCATCGACGATGCTGATCGTGCTGCCGCAGGCACTGCGGGTTTCCATTCCAGCCCTCGTCAACACCTTCATTGCCTTCTTCAAGGACACGTCTCTCGTGATCGCCATCGGTCTCTTCGACCTGCTGGGCGCCGCCAAGGCCGTCATCGTGGATGCCAAGTGGGTGGGCTTCGGCGTCGAGGTCTATCTGTTCGCTGCCATTGTCTACTTTGCGTTCTGCTACGGCGTCTCGCAGTACAGCCGGCATCTCGAGATTTCCAAAACCTTGTGAACGGGGAGGAAGACACGATGCTTCACGTCGACATGCAATCCGTCAACAAGTGGTTCGATGATCTCCACGTCCTGCGTGACATCACGCTTGAAGTCGAGCGCGGCGAGCGCATCGTCATCTGCGGACCGTCGGGATCGGGCAAGTCCACGCTCATCCGCTGCATCAACGGGCTCGAGTCGTACCAGAGCGGCAGGATCGTCGTGGAAGGGATCGAGTTGACGGATAACAGCAAAAACGTCGAAGCCGTGCGGCGCGGCGTCGGCATGGTCTTTCAGGGGTTTAATCTGTTTCCGCACCTCACGATCCTCGAGAACTGCACGCTGGCGCCGATCTGGGTCAAGAAGATGTCGAGGGAGGCGGCCAATGACATCGCCATGGACTACCTTCGTCGTGTCCGGATCCCGGAGCAGGCGAACAAGTTTCCCGGCCAGCTGTCAGGCGGTCAGCAGCAGCGCGCGGCGATTGCGAGAGCGCTATGCATGAACCCGAAAATAATCCTGTTCGACGAGCCGACGTCAGCGCTCGATCCGGAGATGGTCAAAGAGGTGCTGGACACGATCGTCTCCCTCGCGGCCGAGGGTACGACAATGATCTGCGTCACGCACGAGATGGGCTTCGCGCGCCAGGTCGCGAACCGGATCGTATTCATGGACGCTGGCCAGATCGTCGAGGCGAACGACCCGGAGGAGTTCTTCGACGCGCCCCGGCATCCCCGCACGCGGGCGTTTCTCGGTCAACTCCTCGATGGGCGGTCGGCGCGAGCCGCCGTCGGAAGGTAGTCCTCCACGGCGCCGACGATGAGCACTTCGGCGCCTTCGGTCGTGGTGATTTCACCGTGGTCGGAGTCCGCGTCGGCATGATGGAAATCACCCGCCCGCAGCACGCGGCCGTCGATGACCACGGAACCGCTGATCACGAAGCACTCTTCCGGCCCGTGGTGCTTGTGCGCGGGATACACGGCGCCGGGCTCGGCGCGAATCACCAGCGTCACGAGCGATCGCGCGTTGTCGACGGACAAAACGCGGGCGCGAACCCCGGGCAGACCAGTGTCGATCCATTCCGAATCGGCTGCCCACACGGTGTAGCGAAGAGGCTTGCGGGTCGCAGCGCGCAGGTGATCGCGCACGTACGCCGGCGGTTCCAGCGGCGAAAGGCTCAAGGCGATGGCCGCAGCCGCCTCATACAGGCGCGCGATCTCCGATTGTTGTTCGATCGTCAACTCGTCCAGGCGAGCCTGCAGTTCGACGCGTTCCTCGGCGTCGAGCGCGCCGACTGAATCGGCCAGGACGAGGGCTTCGAGCTCGTCGGGGATCATGTCACGTGCTCCAGTCGGCCGCGCATCGCTGCGAGGCCCGTGCGGATGCGCGTCTTCACCGTGCCCAGCGGAATGCCGAACCGCGTCGCGAGTTCGCTGTGAGTGTAGCCTTCGAAGAACGCTGCTTCGATGAGCGCCCGCTGCTCCTCCGTCAGTGAGGCCAGCGCCATCCGCACCACACCGGCGGTCGTCCGTCCCTCCAGCACCGCCTCTGGTGTGTCGAGAGTGACGGGCTCCCACGAAGCAGACGCGGCCGCATTGGTACGGCCGAGTTCGACGTCGACGTTTCCCCGCACGCGGCGGGCGCGCAGCCGATCGATGGCGCGGTTTCTCGCGATGCGCGTGAGCCACGCCGCCGGCGACCCCAGCACGGCGTCGTAGGTGTCGGCACGCGACCACACGCGCACGAACGTTTCCTGCAGCACTTCTTCGGCATCCGATGGACTGCCCAGAATGCGCAGGATGAGGGTGTAGGCGAGGCGGCTGTGCCGGTCGTAGAGCTCTGCCAGCGCGGCTTCGTCACCCGTCGCGATGCGCTGCAGGAGGCTGAGATCAACCTCCGGACTACTGAATTCCACTGCAAACCTACCCTTGCATAGCCCTCGCGGCGGCCGCAAGCGCGGCCATTCTCGCGGGTGCAAGGGTTTGCGGCCGGCCGAATTGCGACGGGGCGTGAATCGAGGGAAAGCGCCCCGGGGAGGCATATTCATCAGGATTACGGCCGCCGCGTCCATCTGGATTTCGCTTACCACGTCAACTGAACAGCCACACTGCCACTCGCGGCATTCAATCGATTCTCCAGGGCATCGGTAGCGCCGCTCACGCGGTAGCCCCCGCCGACTTCCACCCCCACATGCGGGATGACGCGCACGGTTGCATTCAACTGCGGCTCGAAAACGAAAAAGTCGTCGCTCGCGAGAAATCGGACTGTCTGACCTGGCAGTGAGCGAACGCGGTCGCGCGGACCGAAGTCACGACCGAGCGCCACATTCGTTCCCAACGTCGCGGTTCCGAACCCGACGAGGCCGCGTCCACCGAAACGGATCATGCTGCCCGCCGGCGTCGACCACCCGAGCATCACCCCGCCGTATCGCATCTCCTCGCCGCCATCGCCATTGACCAGCCAGTAGTACCCACCGCCGATAAACAGCGTGTTGTCGAGGAGTCGGCCGACATACGCGCCCGCGATCTGCCCGGTAGCGCCATCGATATCCGCGATCTTGTAATCGGGCGCAGCCACCCACGGACTGTAGATGCGCTCGAGGACGAGGGGCGCCTGCGGCGTCTGCGCGAGGACAGCGTTGAGGATGGTAGTACGAACAGCGACAGGTTGAGAGCTCTGGTCATCGCCCTTCTCCTCGCGACAGGCTGACGTTAATCGGCCGGGTCTCTCCGTCCTTGATGTCTACCTGCGTGGTGTAACTGCGAAAGCCATCTTTTCGCACCTCCACCTTGTGCGTGCCTGTCGCGAGTTGGACGACGAGCGGTTCACCCTCGGCGCCATTTGCCCACCGCTGGCCATCAATGGTGACTTCCGCATCGCCAGGTTGCACGCGTATCGCGAGGGCGCCGTAATTGGCCGCTGCGGCCGCGGCTTCCCCACCGCGCGCAGGCGCGCGCGTTGGCTGTGCGTCGCGCGGCGCTGGCGGATTCGGCGGCCACGGCGGCCGTACGTCGGGCGTCTCGCCGGCGGCCAGTTGCACCATCGTGTAGCGGATCCGGAAACTGGCGCGCGGCCGAATGAGCACCTGCTGCGTCACCTTGCGATGGCCTTCCAGGTACAGGGTCAGCTCGTGCTCACCGGGCTGGACGTGCAGCCGCTGAAACCTGCCATCGAAGTCGTCTACCCTGCCCGCGAGATAGCCGTCGATGAACACTTCGGTCTCGCGCGGCGTCACCTGAAGGCGCAGCGAGGACTCATTGTCGTAAAACGCGTACGCGGTGCTTCGCGCCGGTGGCGCGGCCGCCACGATCACCGTCGCGAGCGTAAGAATCAGTTGTCGAGTGTGCGTCACTGGTTGCTCCAAGTATCAGGCGGCTCTGAAGACCCAGGTGGGTCTAAAGGCCTGCCTCCACGTTCGGAGGAGCAGTGCAGGCAACGGCTGTACCGGTGTGGCGCGTGAAAAACGCCAACGCTTTCGCGCGCGATGTCACAACTACTTCACGAGGCGGTCGCAGGTCGAACTGTCTCGTAGACAGTTACAGGTCGGAGAGTTCCTTGAATTGTCCTGTGCTGTCACCGAGTTTTTCGATCGGCACGCCCAGCTTGTCGAGCAGCGTCAGTTGCAGGTTGGTGAGCGGAGTGTCCTCGGGAAACACGAGGTGACGACCGCCCTTGAGCGCGCCGGCACCTCCACCCGTCAGCAACGTCGGCAACGGGCCATGAGTATGTCGATCGCTGTTGCTGATCCCACCGCCGTACAGCAGCATCACATGATCGAGCAGCGAGCCGTCTCCGTCGGGGGTGGCTCGCAGTTTCTCCAGGTAGGCCGCAAACAACGCGACGTGATACAGCTGTATCGCCGTGCACTTCTCCATCTTCGACGGATCGTTCTGATGGTGCGTCAAGGGGTGATGCGGTTCCGGGATACCGATCTGCGGGTACGGCCGTCCGGTCTGTTCACGGCCATACATGAAGGTGATCACCCGCGTGAGATCGGATTGATACGCCAACACCTGCAGGTCGTACAGCAACTGCACGTGCGGCTCGAAACCATCCGGGATACCTGCCGGCTGATCGACGTCCGGTCCTTGCCGGTCTTGTTGCTCCTCGGCTTTCTGGATCCGTCGTTCGACGTCGCGGAGCGACTCGAGATAGTCGGTGAGCTTCGTGTTGTCCGACGGACCAAGCTTCTGCTGAAGCTGTTTCACCCGCGCTGTGACCGAATCGAGAATGCTTCTGTCCTGACGAAGCCGCGATGCACGCACCTGGGGGTCGGTGCTGTCGCTCGAGCCAAACAACCGCTCGAAGACGACGCGCGGATTGTTTTCCGCCATGAGCGGCAGGGTCGGTGTGAGCCACGACAACGTACTGCTGTAAGCGCAGCTGTAGCCCACATCACACGCGCCAACCAGGCTGTTGTCGTCGGCCGTCAACTGCAGCGATGAAAGCTGCGTCTGGCGCTCCAGCGCCTTGGCCGCAATCTGATCCATCGAGATGCCGTTCTCGACGATGCTGTCGGACTTCTTCACGTGCACGCCGGTCAGGTACGTTCCTGACGCGCGTGAGTGATCTCCGCCGCCGTCACCAAGCGCCTCGGCCTGATGACTCGAGAGACCCGTGATGACGATGAGCTGATCGCGAAACGGTTCCAGCGGCGCGAGCGTACGTGACAGCGTGAAGTCTCGACCGGTACCTGTAGGCAGCCAGTTGTGATAGATGACGCCGTTCGGGTGGTACACCACACCCAGCCGGCGTATCGGGCTGGCGGGCGTCTTCACCTGGGCGGTGAGCGCGGGAACCATCGCGTCCAGCAGCGGCAAGGCCACGGCGGTGCCCATTCCACGAAGCACCGTTCGCCGCGAAATCGCCTTCTTCGTCGCTATCATGACCGCGACCTCCTCATCTGAAACGGGACGCTCTTGGCGATGGCCAGAATCGTCGACGACCAGCGGTAGTCGTCCGCGGCCGCGGCCCGCACGATCGAGCGGATGGCGGGACCATCGGAGTATTCCATCTCGCGACCGGCCGCATAGGTGAGCAACTTGCCCGTCACCGTCCGCACGAACTGCTCCTTCTGCGCCACGAGCGCCAGCCGGAGCGCGGCAGGCCCGTCGACCTTCGTGCCATCCAGCAGCACGCCGCTCGCATTGATGGCCGCATCCCCGTCGGTCGTGCGCCACTGGCCAATCGCGTCGAAGTTCTCCAGGCTGAAGCCGAGGGGATCCATCCGGGCATGACACGATGCGCACACCGGGTTGACCCGATGCTGCTCCAGCATTTCGCGGACCGATGTGGATTTCCCGAGCTTGCTCTCGTCGAGGTTGGTGTTCACATTCGGAGGAGGTGGCGGGACCGGCACGGCAAGAATGTTTTCGAGCAGCCACTTGCCCCGAGTCGTCGGCGACGTGCGCGTCGAATATGACGTCACCGCCAGCACACTCGCCTTCCCCAGCAGTCCCCAACGATTCTCGTCGCTCAACGCCACGCGGCGGAAATGACTGCCGTAGACGCCGGACATCCCGTAATGGCGCGCGAGCTGCTCGTTGAGAAACGTGTAGTTTGCCGTCAGCAGCTCCGGAATGCCTCTGTCCGCCTTCAGTTGATCGTCGAGAAAGAGTTCCGTCTCTTTCACGAAGGCCGCGCGCAGGTTGTCGTCGAACCACGGAAACTTCGTGTTGGCATCGGGCGTCAACAGCCAGACGTTGCGTGTCTGCAGCCACTGGCCGAAGAAGTTGTTCACCAGTGCGGCGCGCGCACGTGGATCGGCGAGCATCCGCTGGACCTGCTGATCGAGAACGCCGGCGTCCCGCAGTTTCCCGCGTATCGCTACGTCGAGCAGTTCGTCATCAGGGATACTGCTCCACAGGAAAAATGAGAGACGCGAGGCGAGCTCGACGTCCGACAGTCGATAGGCCGTCCCGGCAGCGACGCGCTCGGGATCGGCTTCGATACGAAACAGAAAGTCAGGGCTGACCAGCAGCCTCTCGACCCCAGCGCGAATTCCAGCATCGAAATCGCCGGTGCCTCTTGCGCGCTGATAAAACTCGAGCAACGTCTGGACATCCTCGGTCGTCGTCGCGCGGCGATACGCGCGCCGCGCCAGGGTCGAAAGAATCCGAGTCGCACACGCGGTGTCTTCGGTTGCGCTCGTGGGATGGCAGACGAACACGCGTCGCCGGCTGGGAGAGCCCTCCGGGACCTTGCCGTTGTACGGTCCGCCAACCAACATCGACGAGATCGAGAGTTCCGCGCTGGGGACGTCGCCTTCACGATTCCAGATCGGCACGCGTGCCGGCCCGAGTCCTTCCGCCTTGATGCCCTCGGACTTGACGATCGTGGCGACGACCTCGCGGAGACCTGCCTTCAGCGCCACACGCACTTGCAGCGTCTCATCGGCATCGTCGGTTGCCGGCATCGTCCCACCGATCGTGAACTGCCCTACGCGGGTGCCATCGATGCGAATCTCTATCTGGGTGGGCCCATTCACGCCACGTATGGCACCGGCATACGTCCGCAGCAAGCGCACTCTGACGACATAGTCACCATCCAGCGGGAAGTAGTGGCGCGCCGCGATCCCGCCGCGCGATCCCAGCGAAAAGGCTTCACCGAGCCGCTCGGTCTGCCATAACCATGTCTGCTCGTTCGAGTTGCCCTTGACCGCTGTGTAGCGTTCGAATGTCGGCCGGAGCGTCGGATCACCAACCGCCATGCGCGCGATCCGGGCTGCCGCCGTCAGATATCGATCGAGCAGCGCCGGCTCCATCGCAAGCGCGTCGGCGTTGGTGTCGAAGCCGGCCGCCTGCGCGTCGGGAGGAAGCATCGAGGCGGGATCGATCTCCACGTCGAGCAGATCCCGAACGGCGTTGGCATACTCCGTCCGATTGAGGCGATGAAGTCCTGCGGGTCGACCTGGGTTGGGACGCAGGTTCGCCGCACGGTCCAACTCGGTCTCCAGCCACGTGGCCACGGCGTTGTACGTGGCGCTATCCGGTCGCGGCATGCCGGATGGCGGCATGGCTCGACTCCGCAACTGAACGATCACCTTCTCCCAGGTGTCGGCCGAGTTGGACACTTGCTGCGCATCCGCCTGATCGAGCAAGAGGTTCGCGGTCTTGAGTCGCGTGTTGTGACACGTCACGCAATAACTGGTCACGAGCGCTCGCGCCGGAGTGGTGGCCTGTGTTGTCGCCTGAGTCGTCGTCGATGGCCGTGCACTGGCCTGAACGGTGCGCGCAACTTCGGAACCGGCAGTCGCGAGCCACGCGACCGAGACGAACGCCGTGACCGCGCGGCGCATCTTCATCGACACTTGTTCTGGGCCTGGCAGGGTTTACCGAGCTTCGGGTCGGCGCCGTGCGCGAGCAGCAGATCCGCGCCCTCCTTGTTATAGAGGACGCCGCCCAGTCGATCGCCGTACCCGGAAGCCGCCAGCCACGGCGTGACACCAGCCTTGCTGACGGCGTTCACGTCCGCTCCTTTGTCGATGAGCAGCGCGAGGAGGGTATTCCATCCTCGATACGCGGCACCAAACAGCGCGTTCTCGCCATTCGTCGTGGCGCCCTTTGCGTCCGCGCCTAACTCGATCAGGAACCTTACGGCGGCGAGCGCCTGCTCCTCTGTGGTGGGGCTCTCACCGATGCCCCGATTGAGACCGGACGCCGCCATGACCGCCGTCGTCTTACTGTCCGTCATCTGCGCCGGATCTGCTCCTGCCGAGAGCAGAAGTCGCATCATCTCGAGATCGGCGGCAGCGCTGGCGAGCAGGAAGGGCGTTGCGCCGGGAGCATCTTCGTACCCGCCACCCAAGCCGGCAAAGCCCGGTGGCCGGCGCGTCATGCGCGAGTTCGGATTCGCGCCGCGAGCGAGAAGCGCCGTCACGAGATCCAGCTTCGCCTTGCGGTTCGGGATGCCGCTCATCGCATCGGTGAAACCGTAAACCGGATTCGAGATGCCGCCCTCCCACGTGCCAGACGCCCAATGCAGCGGAGTGAATCCCGCGTCGAGAACATTGGGATCAGCGCCCTGCTCGAGCAAGAAGAGCGCGAGCGGCACATGGCCTCTCACCGTGGCGACCAGCAACGGTGTGCTGCCAGCAGATATCGTTGCCTGATACCCCGGCCCTCGAGGTGCACCTGGTCCGGCCGCTGCTCCCGATACGCTTCGGCCGGTGGGGGCGGGCGCCTCGTTCCCCCGCTCGGCATCGGCAGTCTGGTCCGGTGTCGAACGCACGTTCATGCTGACACCAGCAGCGATCAAGGCTCGAGTCGTTTCCAGATCGCCTTCGCGCGCCGCGAAGTGCAGCGCGGTGAATCCTTTCTTCGTGTGGGCCTGCAGATCGGCGCCCCCTTCGATCAACAGTCGCACCACCTCTGCGTGACGCTCGGCCGCCGCCCACATCAATGCGTCCTGGTTCTGCGACGGCTCCTTTGCGTTCACATTCGCACCACGAGCAATCAGCATCCGCACGCCGTCGACGCTGCCGCTGCCGGCGCACGTCATGATCGGCGTCTCACCGGTAGCGATTGCTGTGTTCGGATTGGCACCTGCCTTGAGCAGCAGATCGACGAGCGCCGCGTTTCCGTTGGTGCATGCGCGCGAGAGCGGAGTCATGCCGAAATCGTTCGACGTGTTCGCGTTGGCACCCGCACGGATCAGCAGATCAGCGGTGGCCGCGTCGTTCCAATGCGCTATCCACAAGAGGGCGGTGGATCCATCGGCGGAGCGGGCGTTCACATCAGCCTTGCCGTTGAGCAGTGCGCGGACCTTCGATTGATCTTGATTCCTGGCCGCGTCGACCAGTCCAACATCGTCGGTGGCGGCGACCCCCGCGACAGCGAAAATCGCGATCAGGCACGTTCCGGCGAGCGCGCGCGCGCGGCTGAGTTTTGTGTTCGCGGGCATGCCGTCCTTCTTCCTGGCCTGCATCACGCTGAAGTTTAGGCTTTTGGAGCAGGTTTATAAAGGTCGGCCCGACTACCCCTTTTAGGGTAGAAGTGCGCGCTGCTTCTCGATAAATCGCTCGTGCAGCGCGCGAACGGCGTCCTTCACGCGCTCATCGGGAACCATCCATGTGATGCGAAACGACGACGTTGCCGTACCGGCGGGGGCAATGCCGATACCGGTGAGTGTCGCGCCACCAGCGCGAACATTGTCGTAGGTTGCGTTGATACCGGCGCCGATCGCGCTGACCGCCGCGAGGCCGTCGATCAATTGCGCTCTTCCGCCGAGACGTGAGTCCAGCGCCTTGCGGAACTGTCCTTCGTCGTGCATGTTCTCGCGCGAGATGACAACCGTCGTGCGATCGTGGAACACATGCAACTGCTTGCCGGGCACACCGCGGTCCGCGAGCAGCGCGAGCACGTCGGCAGGTGGTGCGGTCGCATCCAGCACGAGCACGTCGCGCTCGCTGGCAACGCCGACGACGGTGCCGGGCATCCGCGGCGGGCTCTTGCGAACCACGGTTCCGTCTGCTGAAGGGTCCGCGCCTGGCAACGGGCCCTGCGTCGCGCGCGCGTAGATCGCAATGCCTCTCTCTTTCGCAAATTCCACGGCTTGCGCGTTCAGGACCTTGGCGCCTGCCTCCGCCATTTCCTGCGTCTCTTCGTAGGAGAGTGTTCCAATGCGCGAAGCGGCCGGGACCACGCGCGGGTCGGCGGAATACACCCCGTCCACGTCGGAGCAGATCTCGCAATACTCCGCATCGAGTGCGGCGGCCATCGCGACGGCGGTCGTGTCGCTGCCGCCGCGTCCCAGGGTGGTCACCTCCCGCTTGTAGGAGACACCTTGATATCCGGCGACGACCACGATCCGGCCGCGCGCCAATTCATCCTGCACACGAAACGGACGCACCTCGATGATGCGCGCATCGATGTGGCGATCGTTGGTGATGATGCCCGACTGGCTGCCGGTGAAACTGATCGCATCGCCGCCGAGTTCGCGGATGGCCAATGACAGGAGCGCCATCGAGATTCGCTCACCCGCTGACAGCAACATGTCGAGCTCGCGACGCTCGGGGTTCGGCGACACCTTCTTGGCCATCGCCAGCAGCTCATCGGTCGTGTCGCCCATGGCGGAGACGACGACCACCACCTGATGTCCGCGCTGCGACGTCTGCATCACACGTTCGGCGACGTATTTCAGCTTCCCGACGTCGGCGACGCTGCTCCCCCCGTACTTCTGAACGATGATGGCCATGGGGAATGGTACGACCTTCAACTCCCAACTCCCAAGCCCCAGCGCCCAAGATGCTCGGGCGCGGCACCTGGCCTCTGGCCGATCGCTCATGCTGACCGACGACTTCGTCCGGGTCGATCAGTTGCTGGCGAGGCTCTTCATCGAGCGCGGCAACCGGTAATCATGACGACAGCAACTCTTTCCAGTCCTCTGCTTTGACAATGTGATAACGGTTGCTGGGCGGCCGCGATGCGTCGTCCTCGTACACGAAGGCGCATTGATGAATATCGAAGTTGGTGAGCCACTCCTCCCAGGTGATTGGTCTGAACAACCCGACGCCGGGAAAGTTGAATCGGATGCCGGCACCACCGTCGTTGACGTTGTGCGTCGCCGGTCCGGAACTCGTGGCCTCACCGGTTGCCGGCTCGGCCTGCCGCTGCGTCGCCCAGCGCTGGATCACGTCATGATCGCGCGTGAAGACGACCTGCGTGGCTTCGCCAAACCGACTGTCGAAAGTTTTGACGCTCCGGGGTGATGGGTGATCGGGAAGCGACTGACGATTGTCTGTCATTTTTTTCCCCACGATCGTTGATGGCGTTGTTCCCGCCGAACCTCGACGAGGTCCTTCGCCGATAGTGTGGAGCAATCGAGGTGCCACCCCACCACGACCGTAAGCTTATTCCCGCTGGTCGAGAGCCCGTTCGATTCTCTCGAGCACTTCCAGTTGCCGTCGCTGCATCTCCACGATTTCCTGCCACCCCGAAGCGCGCGCTTCATCGAGCTTCAGGTGAAGCGCGCCGATCTGCATCTCGGCCCGCAGGTTGACCTGGTAGTCCAGTTGCGCCTCGAAGCGGTCCTTCGACGCCTGGCGGTTCTGACTCATCATGATCACGGGC
>Ga0075430_100000701_pt1 | contig 25562 bp, 28 predicted proteins | sample RhiMetdeltSRZDD4_FD_75294 | JGI IMG/M metagenome (GOLD analysis project Ga0075430, IMG submission 75294) | Populus rhizosphere microbial communities from Tennessee, USA - Rhizosphere MetaG P. deltoides SRZDD4 | ecosystem: Host-associated > Plants > Roots > Rhizosphere > Soil | place: USA... | reverse complement strand
ACCCTTTGCAACACCCATCATCTGGGCAATGTCCATCGAGTTACCGCCTGCCACATTGACAAGATACTCTGCTCTGACCTCTTCGCCTTGATTCGTAATCATCGAATACAGTCCTTGGTCATAGGAGGATATTCGCTCTACTTTGTGTCCTAAGAGCAAATTGCCGCCGAACGATTGAATATCTTCTAAAAGGCCAATTGTAAATGCACCATAATTAACCGATGCATCTTTGGAGCAATAGATTGCTGAGACGCATTGCACGTTTGGTTCCGTTCTTGTGACTTCATTTTTGTCAAGCAATTGTAGTTCGTTTTTTGTAAGGCCATTTTCCATCCCCCACTCCAAATACTTGTATAGCCGACCAAGTCCCCTGTCATCTAGTGCGACTTCAAGGACACCGTCATGCTTAAATTGCATTCTCTTGAAACTGGAATACTTTTGCCACATTTCGTAGCCAAGTGCAGCTGCCTTGGCAAAAGTCTTCTTTTTTACAGGGTCATAGATAAATGGCGCGTGTACCTTTCCAGTATTCCTACTGCTGCTATGCTGTGCAATATTCCTTTCTTGCTCTAACAGTACTATGGACTCAGGATTTTTGGCGTGAGATGATAGAAAGTATGCGACTGACACTCCAAGCACACCACCGCCGATTATCGCTACCTTAAAGTCCACATAGAGCATGAATTCACTTGTTAGATAAAACGTTTAATATCGATCTATTAACAGACACTTTGTATCTTGGTTCAAGAGCAGGAATTTGTATCTGATCGAAGAAAAGGATTTGACGACTTGCCAGAGTTGCCTAGAGGAAGTAGGCCAATGCTGTTGCTGTCCTCCGTTTACTCAGGTGAAGAGAAGAAGGTATATCTGAAGTTTTATGATCCTCAAGACAAAATTATTTACCAATGGCGTGATAGGACGGACCACAAACCCTACTGCTATACAAAAATGAAATTTGCCGAGCTAGCCGAGCAGATTAGACAAAAAGAAACCAAATTCGTACTCCAACCAGTTAAGAAACAAGATATCATTGATGACAAGGAAATCGATGTCCTCAAAGTGATTGCGCCTGATCCACTCTCAATAGGCGGCACTGACTATAGCTTTCGTGAAAAAGTACCGTCATGGGAAGCGGATATCAAATATCACGAGAACTACCTATATGATCGCGCACTAATACCAGGTTCATATTACGTCAGGAATGACGAGCAGATAACGCCATTTGAGTATCCTATTTCTGAAAAAGTGGAATTTGCGCTGAAGAGCCTACTTTGGGATAAGATAAAGGAAGGTGGAGATGCAGGCAACGAATATAGACAATACATTACGAACTGGGCCAAGCTGCTCAATCAGCCAATACCAGAGCTGAAGCGAGTAGCTATCGACATCGAGGTTGAGTCAGAAGAGGGAAGAATGCCAAATCCACGAGACCATGACAGGCGGATAACAGCGGTAGGGTTTGTTGGAAGTGACGAGTTCAAGAAAGTGCTTGTACTTACAGATAATACATCAAGTGAGGGTACACAGATAATTCCTGAAGCAGAACCATGCGCAACTGAAAAAGAGTTAATAGAAAAAGCATTTGCAATAATCAAGGAATATCCGATCATACTCACATTCAATGGTGATGATTTTGATCTACCTTATCTGTATGCACGTTCGCTTGATCCCCGTATTGATCCTAATGGCATTGCAATTCCAAGAGATAAGGTGCCAATAATTGTCAAAAAAGAGTCGTTTATCAAGCATGGAATGCAAGCAGAGCCAGTAAGCATTAGACATGGCATCCATATAGACCTCTATAGGACATTTGACAACAGGTCAATCCAGATCTATGCTTTTAGTCGCGCCTACACCGAACATACCCTGAATGCAATCAGCGAAGCACTATTGGGCGACTCAAAGATAGAGTTTGAAGGAGACATAAGCGATTTGCCGATTCAGAAATTAGCAGAATATTGTCTAAAGGATGCCGACCTCACGTACAGACTAACCAGCTTTAATGATAATCTTTTAATGAAACTACTAGTCGTCATTGCAAGGATTGGTCGGCTATCAGTAGACGATATCGCCCGCTTTGGTGTTAATCAATGGATCAGAGGAATCTTGTACTACGAACACCGCCAGCGAAATGAACTAATACCCAGTAGAAATGAGCTGGAAAGTAAAGGTACTTCATCAACTACAGCCATTATTAAGGAAAAAAAATATCGAGGTGGAGAAGTAGTTGAGCCCGTACCAGGCATACACTTTAACGTCATTGTCCTTGACTTTGCGAGCCTCTATCCAAGCATTATTAAAGTGCACAATTTATCGTACGAAACCATCAATTGCTCTCATGAAGACTGTAGGAAAAATATCATAGAAGGTACAACCCACTGGGTATGTAAGCACAGAAAGGGCTTGACTTCTCTTCTCATAGGATCGCTTCGTGACCTGAGGGTCAACTATTACAAACATATAGCAAAGGACAAGACACTTCCTCCTGAGGAGCGCAGGCTGTACAACGTGGTAAGCCAAGCTATCAAGGTCATTCTTAATGCTAGTTATGGCGTCATGGGAGCAGCTATATTCCCGCTCTACTGCCTGCCTGTAGCAGACGCCACTGCTGCCCTTGGCAGGACAACAATCAATAGAACTATCAACAAATGCAGAGAAATCGGGATTCGGGTTGTCTATGGTGACACGGACAGTATTTTCCTTAGCAATCCTGATCAAAAGCATATAGAGCAGCTAGTGCAGTGGGCCAGAGAGACACTGGGCGTAGACCTTGAAATAGATAAACAATACCGCTATGTTGTATTCAGCGACCTCAAAAAGAACTACCTTGGAGTTCTATCCGATGGAACAGTTGATGTAAAAGGACTCACAGGCAAAAAGTCACATACTCCGCCATTTATCAGGAAGGCATTCTACAATATTTTGGAAATACTTGGCAAGATCAATTCAGAGAGAGATTTCGAATCTGCCAAAGAAAAAATTAAGAATGTCATTCAAGAAAATGCCAAGAATTTGGAAACACACAATATTCGGCTTGAAGAACTGAGCTTTAATGTAACCATTAACAAATCGTTGAATACGTATGGTAAAAAGACGGGTTCCAAAACGTTGGGCGACAACAGCAATGACATCTATAAAGGCCTGCCACAACACATCAAGGCTGCCAAGATGCTTGTCGACAAAGATAGACGCGAGGTTCGAGCAGGCGATGTCATTTCCTATGTGAAAATAAAATCAGGCGAGGGTGTGAAGCCAGTCGAGCTTTCTAAGCCGGAAGAAATTGACACTGAGAAATATCTTGAAACAATGGAGTCTACATTTGAACAAGTGTTGTCCGCCTTGAACGTGGACTTTAAGTCGATACTAGGCAAGCCACGACAACAGAGTCTTGATGAGCTATTTTGGAGCAAGCCAGTATCATAATTTATTATCAACTGTTTTGAAAATTGTGTGAGAATTGGACATACTTTCGCTCTTTATAGTACCGGAAAGGACGAAGGCAGGGTATGGCTTTGCAGACATTCCAGTTAGAATTTCATTCAAAGAATCAAGTGTGGCGATTTATGGTGTACCTCTTGACATCACCACCAGTTTTGGCAAAGGGACATCGAGAGGACCGGAAGCGATAAGGCTGACCTCTGCTCGACAGATCGAAACATTCATGCTGGACGAAAAGATAGACATTCATGACCTTATCGGAATATTTGATCTTGGCGACCTAAAGCTGCCCAGGACAAAGAACATTAACAATATGCTTGACCATCTTGAATCAACAATTCCCATGGTAGTTGATTCGCTACGCGGCGACAACAAGATCCCTGTGATGCTTGGCGGCGAGCATACACTGTCATATTATCAATTAAAGACACTTGCCCAAGAGGAGCCCGTAGTGATACATTTTGATGCTCACAGGGACATGAAGTCCAATTATGAAAGCTTAAAGATCTGCCACACTACCCCCTTCTATTATTTGCTGAACCATATTCCTGGTGAAAACTTGATCCAGATAGGGATCCGACAAGCAGACAAGGAAGAAAATGAAACCGCTAACAAAAACGGCGTCACAACCTTTGATGCTTGGGATGTGCACAATGATATTAATGCGGTCGCAAGATATTTGCAAAAGGCGACTGCAGGTAAAAAGATCTACATTTCGTTTGACATTGACGTCTACGATCTGCCATACGTACCCTGCACAGGCACGCCAGAACCATTTGGCCTCGACCCATTTCAGGTATTGAAATTGATCAAGGCGATAGATCTTTCAGCCTGCCTAGTTGGAATGGACATGGTTGAAGTCTCACTGAAAAATGACGACTATCGTGAAGGCACATTGGCTACTCAGACATTGTATAGAATATTATCACGAAAATACGCTAGACAATAATCTGTGGTCTAGATGATAGGCGCGTGGGAAGATTCAGTGGAAGATAGGGCTTGTCCCTTGTTTGTGTCTTGACTTCATCTATCAGATCATGCAGAGTGATCTCGCGCTGCTTGCCTTCATTTCTGTCGCGTACAGTCAGCTTGTCAGAGTTGACCTCTTTGTCGCCGATGACTATGGTATAGCGTATCCATTCAGTTTCAGATTCACGAATCTTTTTGCCTACTGTTTCATCTCGGTCATCAATGTCGGCCCTGATCTGCTTTTGAGTCAGCTCTGCAAGTACCTTTTCGCAGTATATAATATGCTCTTGGTTGACGGGTATTATGCGAACCTGTGTATGTGACAGCCAGAGCGGTAGCGAGGGGATGCCGCCTTCTTTGGATATCTTGGCCGATTTTTCCAATAGCGCATAGATTACTCGCTCAACCGCGCCTGAAGGTGAGTTATGCAGAATTATTGGGTTCTTCTTGGTGCCATCTTCTTCAACGAATTCCACGTTATATCGGGCGCCGTTCTCAACGTCTATTTGGTCGGTGGAAAGAGCTGATGCTTTGCCAAGACCGTCGATAAAATTGAACTCCCACTTGAGTGTGAAGTAAAAGAAGCGTTCCTTCCATGTTTCAACTAGCACGGGCTTGTCAAACCTGTTGATAAGCTCGGTCACGAAGTCTTTGTTCTCATTGTAAAAGTCCTCTGTGAACCTTATTGCCATTTCCACATCTTTGATTGTTAGGCCAAGATCATCGAGCACGCTTATTGATAGATCAAACCGTTTGAGAAACTCTTCCTTTGCCTGATTCAAGTCTCTGCAAAATGCGTGACAATCAGGCATAGTGAATGCCCGCAATCGGCGCAAACCTACTAGCTCACCACTTTTTTCGCGCCTAAATGAATATCTTGTCAATTCATATAATTTTACGGGCAGATGTTTGTATGAAATATTGAAATCCTTGGCCATCAGAAACTGGCCAAAGCATGCAGCAAAGCGCAAAAATAGCTGTTTGTTGTCTGAAGTGATATTATATTGCCTTGCAGGGAACCTATTGAAGTAACTCTGAAGCGAAGGATGCTTGGTATCGTACATTATGGGTGTTTCGACTTCAATTCCACCGTACTCCATTACTCGCCTTGTGATATATTGCTCTATTAGCGACTTCATTAGTCTGCCTTTTGGATAGTAGCGAATATTCCCAGCATCGGACGCAGGTTCGTAGTCGGCTATCGCCAATTTCTTCATTAGCCGGACGTGTGCAGGCTGATCGTTGACTGCTCTGTTCTTTGCTAATTCATAGTCTACAAGCATCTGAAGATTCTTGTCCTGCTTTTTGAAGGTGTATTTGCTGGTTGGAGTAATTTGCCCGCCTGGCTGTGCAATATACCAGAATGACTGCAATTTTTCTTCATGCTTGAGTGCAGATGATTCTTTTTCTCCATGTAATGGGTCAGCCTGTGTATGTTCTTCATGCTTTGAAATTTTTTTAGAGTTCTCAGCCAGCGGATGGCCCTTTACCTTAATGTTAAACGACTTTGTCCATCCAAAAGGAGCACGGTAGACCTGATTTATGGTTTCCTTGGAGGAACTTTCAAGGGATTTAATAATGTCGATTGCAGCACTTGGCGGCGCGAGGTCAGAGCTCAGATGAGCGTAAGGGTAGATTAGTAGCCGGGTGCTCTTGACCATATCAAGGTATTTCTTTATTTCAACTGCTGCCATCTTGGCAATGCTTTCGTCATCTCTATTCTCAACTGCTACAAAAGCTACTACGAGATCTTCGAGCCGGATCTTAGATTTGAATATGACATCTTCGGCATCCCTAATCTCCTTTTGAATCGGCTCGTATTCAATAAAATCAGAATGGAGCTGCAGCAGTTGCATATCTTAATCCTAATCCTAATTCCCCATCTAAATTAACCCCATCTTGCCCTTTCATTTTCCCTGTCTTCCTTGGTAAGTTTCTTCCATTCTTTATAATGATCCCTGCAGAGATAGACTCTCTTGCTACCTCCCAATCCTAGATCGGGGGCCATACTTGCCTTAATCCCACTCATCGAGCGCTCGGCTTGGTTCCCACAGCTACCGACACTGCAGTTGACGCCCTTGTCTACTCGGCCCATATAATTGCATGAGATTATTTCCTAGCTATAAAAAGCTGACTAGGGTAGATGATTAATACCTCAAACAGCCTATAATTAGTGCACGTGCCATATAACGACCCACTATGTACCAAATGTCTTCACCCGCAGAAGCTTCACACGCAGACAGTGGCAAGTTTACCGCAAGAGGGAGCACATATAAAGCGCTGCACGGTGGCCATTTGCTCATGTATGGTGACAATTCAAACAAACTAGTGAGAAGTAAAGAAGTCCAAGAGACTTGCTGGTAAAATTTATAACAAGCGTCAAGTGGATTACTCGCAGTCAAGCATGTCCGAAGAAGACAATAACTTTGACGACGATTTTGATGATGAAGAATTTGATGAAGAGGGCGAAGATGAGTTTGGCGACGAAGAAGAGGGCGCCAAGTTGTATATGACTCCAAGGCTTTACAACTGACTCTGAATGTGACGGCTACATGACATCTCGGGCAATCACAAACCCAGCTAACGCAGATCGCATTTCGCGAATACGCGATGTTTGATCAAGAACCGAGGCACACTTTCGATCAGTCATTGATCACGTCTAACTCCTTTGATTTGGTATACAGACAGGTCTGAGGGTGGAGCTTCAGCAAGCTCTTGTTGCAACTATTATTCTTTAGGCTGTACTGTTAGTGGAGGCTGCAATAGAAGTCATATTACCCTGAGTGTCGCCACCACCTAATAGATTCATAGCTAGATCCAAGTGCATCATTGCACCTTGAACGTCGTTATTCTGTAATGCAGTGCGTACTTCTTCTAAATGCATCATTACCTCTGATTGATCCACCCCAGCTGCGCCACCAGTAGCATTTCCTCCAGCTGCACCAGTAGTAGCATTTCCTATACATTCTGGAGGCTGACAAGGTAAGGATATGGTCTCGAAGCCATTTCCTACAGCTGCATCAGTGGTAGCAGCATTTCCGCCTCCCCCTTTGGTCAAACTGTACTGCTGTGCAAAGACGGAATGGTAGCTACCGACGGTAGATAGTCCTGACAGCACTAGCACTGCTGCAACCACTATCCCTGCTATTGGCACAGCATCTATTGCTTTGGCTGATCTATTGCTACTGCTTTTATCTCTTCTATTCTTGAGATTCATTAATGTTACAACCAGATGATATCGAACTTAACGATTTTCAATACAGGATAGCAAACTAGAATCTAAATAAATCAATCATAGTAGAGATTAGGCTAAAGCCATAGTATAATTTTCTTTGTTGTATTGATTATAATTTTTCTTCGATTTTCACACCTCTTGTTTCTCTGCTATTTGCTTTAATGCTCTATTCATTTCTTCGAAATTCTGCTTAACAGCAGTATCTATCCATCCTTCTAGCGATGCAACCATCGAACCCGTAAATTTTTCACTTTGTGTAAAGTGCACTTTATTGTTGTTTTCAATTGGATCTATTAGAAAACGATGTTCACCATTAAATACATCCCCCTCTGACCTGCCAAGCCATCTAAGCTCTCTTTCTCTTTCTGCTACTAATACATCAGGGCTAAACACCATCATTCCACCCCGAGGATCAGGCATATGGACTTCAAGCTTTTCATTTCTTGCAGGTATGCCAATTATCTTCTTGATAAACGGGTTCCAGGTCGGATATTTTTCGAAATCAGTTAGGACCTGCCATACACGAGTTGGCAGAGCATTGATTTCTATTTCTGTGACAATTTCCTTCTCCACAGAAATAAGAAGGTTCTCCACTCTATTATGATTTGTAGTTATGCTATCAAACCGGTTCTTTTTAATGAATTACCTATTGGTTACCTATTAATGACCTTCTTTTCCCTTGTCTTTCTCCACATAAAAATGCCAAGGATTATTATCCAAAGATATAATGTCACTGCCCAAATGTTTGACACAGGCTCGGAGAATCCAATGTAGGCTGTAACGACGCCAGCAGCTATGCTAACAGCACCGACAGCTATTCCGACTGCACCAATCCATCTGCTAAGAAGGGCACTTTTTGCTATTGCAACTCCAAAGATTATTCCAACTGCCCCCTGAAGCATTCTGAAATAACTATTGATACCAATCTCTGTCCATCTTATTCCTTCGGCTACTCTAAAGGCAATGGCTTTTTCTTCTTCTTCACTACCAGCAGTAGAAGAAGAAGGGGGAATAGCATACCAACTACTAGTTGTAATCTTTTGTGCAACCCCGTCAACAGCTTGTAGAATAGCATAGGTGCTGGCTGTAATTATTGCTGCCGCTAAGCCAAACCATGCAAGTGCTGAAGCAACACCTGATTCTGACTTCACAAGTAACCGATGAATCGCTACAAACCCACCAGCATAAATTAACATTAGACCTGCAAACTGACCGATGTGAGCAGCTATCCATGTATCACTCTGGGCATACGCCGCAAAAACAGATGGATTGTCCATTGGGTCCCTACTACCGGCATGAAACCCAATGGTAGATATCATGAAAATAACAATACCTGCAAGGAATGCTATAGAACCCATCCGAAGCATAGGTCGCTCAAGCTCAGCTGTGCTTGCAACCATTGTTAGAAGACTGAACAAAATACGTTATTACAGTTGTGAAACACAAGAGAAAAAAAGATAGCTAAATAGCAATTGCAGACAGCAGATATCTAATCGTTTTTGGACAATTAACACTGGATTTTGTATTGGAGCTGAACAATAATAAAATCATGTCTTCCTGACTTTGATTTCTTTTATCACTTCCTCCAAGTAATGTTTCATTTCATCGTCACTAAGCGATGGCTCAAATCCAGTATCCTCTGTCATCATGTCGGAACTCTTCTTTGCTATTGCTAACACTTTTTTCTGTAATTCCTGCTCCATGTAAGCTGAACCCATGCTTTCAACGAACTTGACTTCTTCTATAGCAGCTCTACGAATTGATTGGCGCAGATTAGCATCTTGGGATACGGAAATTGCAGATGAATACAGACCAGTGTATATCAAGTAACACGATAATCCAATAAAGGAGACAGAAGCAAGTCCAAATGGAGGATAGGCGAGCTGAGTAGCCACTGCGTCCCCCGCAACATAGAAGAGAAGCATACCATATGCAGCAATTATCATGTATTCTCTTATAGCGCTGCCCTTTTGAAGGGTCCTTGCCACTGATAGAAATGCAACGCCAAAGATTATACCAGTAAGAACAGCGGCAACTGCAAAGATTAGAAAATTGTTCATTACCTCGACGTCATTCTCTCCTGACGGCGTATAATATCCAAGAACGAATAGAGGATAATATATCAGGTAATATACCATGACAGAGCCCATGATGGCATAGAACTTGATTTTTCCTATCTTATGCATATACGGACGCAGCAACATAACTGTGCCAATCCATGTTAGAACATAAGCAACAGCAACTACTATTTGATACACCGCATCAATCTGGCTATAGAGAGATTCTGGGTCAAATTCTGGAAAGTATGCCACATCTGCCGATGTCACAACTTCTTTTTGTTGTTCTTGCAGCATAATAAGAAAAGTAGCCAGACCTGTCACACCATTTACTACATAAGCAATCATGGATAGAGCAAGTATCAATACCACAACGTTTTGCTTGGATACCGTGACAGTTCTTTTGGATGAAATGAACCAAGAGAGAAATGCTCTAGACAACAGAGCTAATGTTACAATCCAAAGCCCATAGCTAATACAGATAGCAACAGCAATCGTGATTGTGTTGTATTGTGATGTTATAAGTATCTGTGCGATAACAAACGCAATATTTGCAATCAGAATATAGTAAGCTATAGTCACTCCAATATGAGTCGCGTGAAGGTGAAGCGCTCTCGCATGGTTCTCCTTGCTCATGGTCTTGACGTACCGCAAAATAAGAATTCCACCTACGGCAAAGACGACTGCTATACCGATGAATAGAGCTATTCCCTCGTTGGTAGCCAATCTGTCTGGGATGAAATCGGCAATATATCCAATCTGTGAATCTATCATGAAAGTAATAACTACAATTGACATAAGGAGGAGAGGTTTCTTGCCACCAATTTGCGATTTTGGTAAAGCACCTGCAACGTTTGTCTTATCCATTCCCGTTTGTCTTAGGCGTATGATAACAACATGTTATTTTATATAGTACACTATTAGCTAGATGGAGAGACAAACACAAGCCATTTAAATGACAATTGCAGACAGCAGAGACTTAGCACAAGTCTGCTATACTCTTGCAAATTTTGTAACACATACTAACTAATGCAATTTGTCAATAATTTCCCTTATCGGCTGCAACAACATTATCATTCCCTCTGTTTACCAAAAAGAGCAAGTACTCTAGCACATCAATCTCGGTAATCAGCCTCTCAATGTCTTCACTATCCCGCGCTTTTTTGTACTCTTTTTGTTTTGCCTGCAAAATCTCGACTAACTTGTGTGCATCCCGTGGCGAGTCCTGAAGTATCTTTATTTTGAGTTCAGCGTACTTTTTCGTTGCAGGATTGATTGTTATCACTGCCCTTACTTCCTCTTCAGGGGTCGTGTTGCCATATTGTGGGTTGAGGAATGTCCTGATTCCCTGAATCATCCTGTCTACATGGTATTCGATGAAATCGTTGTCGCAGGTATTATTATCATTGTTATTATTCGCCAATTAATCCGTCACCACTCACATACACACACCGTCAGGAAACGATGATGGCAAGCTGCTTAAAAGTCGCCTAGCACTTGTGAGAGAGAGAGAGAGAGAGGGGGGGGGAAGGAGCAAAGGATTCAATCCTTCATAGGTGATGCAACCCATTTAATTATATAATTTGGTCTTCTTCTATCTTTCTGGAAGTGGCTACCTTTGAGCAAATACAGATGCTTCGCTCGGAGTTGAAGAAGTAATAAGAAAATAAGAGAAGGAAAGAGAGGTCAAGCTATTGTCTCTACCACACTGCATCGGCAAAATTTTTGAGGAAATATGCCAGCAAGTACAGCGCGACAGATGTAACAGCCCTGACCCTTGTCTTAAGGCTTTCATATCTATTATTGGTTGTACTGTTATTGTCATTGTTGTTGCTAACTAAATAGTGATTGCTGACACTGCGTATAGACAAAATGGAATTAGCACAGGTTTGTGCCACAACCTTAGAGAAAAAGCAGTAGAAAAGAATGTTACTTTATAAATTATGGTATTCTTAAATCAAAACTCCTTCGGAGAAACTTTAAGAATCCTGCAAAAAGGGCGCCTAATAATATAATTGACCGGACTTGCTATCACTGGCTTATGATATTATCTACGGAATGAGGTATTCTTTAGATTAGTATCATAGCAGCGAACAGCTCACACAGTAAGAAACTGCAATGATACTCCACGCTTTCTGTCATATTGGAAAAAGAATCTCTCATCCGACCCAATAGGCATGGATTCCATAATCTCGGTTTTGCAGCTTGGACATCTAATTGTGCTCATATGTCGCAGATACGATGCGCACCAAAAACATGAGTTGCAGAGAGCGAAATAACGGTGGTTATTTCTATTATTATTACTACTATTCTTCTCGCCCAAGTCCGCTTCTATCTTTGTATGCGGCACAGTTGTTGCTGTTATTGTAGACATGGCCTGATAATACAGAGATAAGTAGATATTCATTGTCCATAGTAACTTTATAGTCGACCGCAACGTAGAGGATCTATATTGTTCTAAGTCTTCTAGGACGATGAAATTTTTTAATATAGATGATCTATTCACAATGAGGTTGACGGGAGAGACAAAAATACTCCTATGCTAACTCTTCATACATCCCCAATCCCAAGCCAATAGTGAGCTACGAAGAGTTCGTCCCCTCAGCCTCTATTTCTCCGATACTATGTACCTATCACGCGTAACTGCTGTGCTTCTTTGTATTAGTAAAAGATTCATCGTAGACCAATCTACGCAGATCTGACGACCTTTAAAAAAGGTCAAATTCACTGTGTAAATGGATTGCCTCAGTACCTGTCCTAAATCCTAAATCATATCTGTTAATGTATGTAGCGCGGACTTGGAAGCAATATAATACATTCTCTCCTTATACTATTAGTACATATTATTAAAGTATAATATTTCATATCTTAAATGAAACCCATATGTTGATTGATCATCCATGAAAGAGCAATACAAATTTGGAACTGCTATAAATTGTATTGATGGTAGAACTCAGCAGCCTGTCATTAATTATATCAAGCAAAATTATGCAGCTGACATAGTCGATATGATAACTTTCCCTGGTGCTGATGGAATTTTCTCAAATGAACTGCGTGAGGTGGAATCATCACTTGCGAAACATTCTGCATGCATCTCTGTCGAGAAACATAACTCCCAGATCGTGGCAGTAGTTGGGCATTATGACTGTGCGGGCAACCCCGGAGATAAGAACTATCACTATATCCAAATTAGAAAGGCTCTGCAAGAGATATCTGTGTGGAAACTACCTGCAAAAGTCATTGGTCTTTATGTTAACGAAAACTGGCAGGTTGAAGAAGTAGCATAAGAAGAAGAACGATTACAATAGCATCTGGTTCGAAAACAACATGACATCAACTTCCTCTTGTATTTATCTATCTCCCATATCTGCGCACTCTCTGCTGGTATGTCCTTATGGCTCGCATAAGGTCAATTTTGCGGAACTCTGGCCAGAACACATCCATAAACATCAGTTCGCTGTAGGCACTCTGCCATATTAAGAAGCCGCTCAGCCTTTTTTCTCCTGATGTCCTCAGAATAAGATCAGGAGATGGCTGCGGCAGGTGTGAAGTGTAGAGGCATGATTCAATGGTTTTCTCATCAATTTCGTCAACTTCGATCATACCTTTCTCAGCCATTCGAGCTATCTTTCTCACTGCTTCGATAAGCTCTTTTTGACCGCCATATGCTATCGCAATGTTGAGAAACATTGAGTCATAATCTGCAGTAGACTCTTCAAGCTTTGTCAATATCTGTTGCAAGTAATAGGGGAGCAGCTTAGTGTCACCTATGGCTTTTATCTTCATCTTGCGCTTGTGCACCCGCTCATCATCGTAAAGCTTTTTCAACTTCATTTCAAGAAGCCTGTAGATATTTTGAAGCTCTTCGTCCTTACGATCAAGATTTTCCGTTGATAATACATATAACGTAGTGATCTTGATGCCCACGTCATGTATCCAGTTTAATAGTTCCTCTGCCTTGTCAGCGCCATGATTGTGTCCCCAGCTACTATCAAGCAAGTGCATGTTGGCCCACCTCCTGTTGCCATCAAGCACAATTGCAATATGGTTTGGCAGCGGGTACTTGATAATTTCTGACTCTAAGTGTCTTTCATAAAACGAGTATATTCCACTGAGTTGGAGAAAAGTATCCATCAGTGCTCTGCCTCCTCTGTCAATGTCTGTTTGAAGTCCCATTTTTGCTCTTAGCTGCCTGTCTTTTACTGTATTGATTATTCCTTGTTTGCATATATTTAGACTGTGCTACTAGTTTGAATCAGAATGTAAGGAATACTTCTTCAATCGGTTCTCGTACTCCTAGCGCACGCACTGATTTCTCAAATTCCCGTTTGCCGTCAGAAACCAAGATCCGAAAATTGCTCCTGCCACTCTTTTTTGTCATCCGATAAAATGCAAGGAACTTCCTTACGTCCCTAGCTACTATCTGCGCTGGGTCAATGAACCTAACGGTAGGCAAGAGTGAATTGAGATATCGTTTTACAAACGGCAGGTGAGTGCTTGAAAGAGTAATGACGTCAATCTCTTCATCAATGCTGTTGTCTCCAAGGACGCGTGAAATCACATTAAATGTTTGTCTTTCATTCTCAAGGTGCCCTCCCTTTTCTATCATCTCAATTATTGGGGAAGCATTAAATCTTGTTACCAAGATATGTTGCGGTACTTCTCTGCGAATTTGGTTCTCAAACTCTCTACTCCTTATCATGCCCTCCGTGGCCATGATTCCAATATGTTTTTTCTTTGTGAGTTTAGCTGCCTCTTTTAGGGGAGGTCTGACTCCCATTATCGAGATATCGGGTATCATCTTTCTTACCTCGTCAAGTACTTGCACAGAGGGTGTGTTGGAGGCTACTACTACTAACTTTGGCTTGTAACGCTTGAGGTAATTTATGGTATTTACAATTATCTGGCGTAACGCTGCATGTGATTTGGTACCGTACGGAAAATGGACCCTGTCTGCAAAGTAGAGCAGGTCTTCATATGGTATCTCGCGCTTTAACTCCCTTATTATTGAAAGGGATCCGATGCCTGAATCAAATACAGCTACAGGATTATTGGTCATTGTTATTTTTTGAGTACGGTGCAAGATAAATGTAAAGTGTAGGAAAATTCGTAGTTGATAACCAAATAGATGATTCGTAAGTTGAGACTAGGTGGGTGAGAGTTAGAAATTAGGGATAACTAAATTTTAGAATCGCCAAAAGCTCTCAGGATGGTTGTTGAGGTTGGAAAACCTGCAACCCTTTTCTACATTTTTTGGTAGTTGGGTCATGACAATCGTGATATTGCTCTAAAGAATTTGTTATTGAGCCTGCTATGTGGCTTAAAACATTCTGGTCGAAATTTAGAAAAAAGAAAGACTGCATGGATAGGATATAGTTAATTATCATTGCCTGAATATTTGCTAGCTTTTTCTTATCTGGTCCACTAACATCCCTGGTTTGATATCTTCTGCTTTCATGAACTCAATCGAGTCAACAGCAGCATAGTGTGGAAGCACATCAAATTTATACGGCTTTGTTAGATCATGCCAGCCAAACTTGATGTATGTCCTTTCACTGCCATAATCACTCTTGAATTTATTTAGACTGGACAAGCTAGAAGATGAGCGATAAATTGCGTAGTTGATCCTTTCAGAGCTCATTTCTAGTGGGTAGGCGATGAGCTCGTATCTTGTAGGGTGCTCGACAAATACTGTATGAAATATGGGAACCTCTTGCTGCTGATTTGCCATTACTTTTTCCCACCCGCGCTTTGCATTGGAGTGCAAATCAAAAATAGGTGCTATGACCCTCTGCTTTTTGTCGCCAAAGTATCCTATCCCAAGAAATTCTGAGAACCTGACTATGGGGGCAGGTGTCCTGTCGCTTTGCAAGATATTTTGCTGAACCGGTGATCTAGATATATGTATATAATACTCAATCGACCCACATTTTCAACTTTATATCTATGGATGTATGTATATACTATTGCAATGTTTAGCCGTATAGGAGCGGTCATTTTGCTTGTATCTGATATGAAAAGATCAATTAGATTCTATCGCGACACCCTTGGTATGGATCTAAAGCAAGAGTCAAAGGACTGGACAGAGTTTTCAACACGCGGTACTGTCCTAGCCCTCCACCCTGCGAAAAGAAAGAGGGTCAAAAAGAACAATGGCATGCTGGTGGGATTTAGCATAAGCGACTTTGATGACGGTATTAATAGCCTGAAAAAGAAAAGGGTCAAATTCTACAAAAAGCCCAAGCAAGAGCCTTTTGGTAAGCACGCAATAATCCAAGATCCTGACGGGCATTTGATATCAATTGTTCAGATGCCTCAGGAAGAGCTTTCTCAAATTCCGTATTATCATGGCTTTGCGCCCGCCTGATCCTTGAACCACACATATACTGGAATAAGGAGATGAGCCAGTCTGGTCTCTTGTGCTCCTTTTCTGTTGTAGCACACCATAATCATCCTGTGAGCCAGCACCGAACGGATGTCTGATGTAAGCTCAGAATCCTTAAGCGGACCATACAGCTCCAAAAAATAGTCCTGCTTGTAGTAAGCAACGTGATGCACAAAGCAGTCAGATATTATCGCGGGGTCACCCGCTATTCGCTTCTTGATGTCCTGTGGTTTTCTTTCAACAGCCAATTGTAGTTCTCTATTTATGTACTTACTTCTAATGTATTCTGTCTCAAGTTTGCTTGGTGAGCTATTCATACAAATATCGATCTCTTGATCTAGCTGGGAAGCAGTGTGCTGTGCCAGGCTGCTGACTTCATCAATCTCTTGTTCTTTTATCATGTTATTTCTGCCAAATAGGTACATAATACACATCAGCTCGTCAGAGTCTATAAAGGGAAAGTTTCGTTTGCCTGCAATAAACCCCGAGATGCGCTCTGCGATATCATCGGGTAATATCATGGCCATATAAGAGTCAATAATTATCACGTGAGAAAAAACTATTTAACATGCTTATAGTTGTATTGCATCTTGCATACTAAAATATGATGTCTGAAATTGATAACAAAAAGAAGATTCACCTCATAGTACATGGGCAACGTCATCTCATAGAATCTGTAAAGGACAAACTTGTTACGGCCAAATTCCTGCGAGAAAATATGCAGCCTGCATCCCTTGATAAGGCTGGTGATGCTGGTGATTATGTGGCGATGCTGTGGCCTCCCATGGCTCCAAAGGAGATTGTGGTGAGTCAGATAACTGGAACTGACAGCGATAGCGGTGGGCAAGGAATGGGCGCATGGGCGTCTATCAGCCAGAAGGAACTTTTTAGGGTACCATTATGATATCTGTCATTCCCATTGTCCATTACACAAGCTAACTGTCTTTAAAACTAGAAGACAATTAGTTTAGCTTATGGTTTATCGAATTACACACCCGCAATTAATAGCAAATACACGCTCGAACCTCTATGAATGCTTTCGATAAGAATTGGAGTAATCAAAATAGGGTGAGCGCAGGAGACAAGTTGAAAGAAGCACTTGCAACTCAGGGTCCACTCAAACCTCGATTAGAGACAGCATCCAATAAGCTTCAGTTACAGATATCGAAGTTAGATGCCATAGTTACCAAACTAAATGAGAGAGATGCCTCTTTGTTTAGACGAGTAGTCGATGCTGTGCAGAGGCACGACACCGATACCACCAAAGTTCTCTCAAATGAGCTTGCGGAGGTGCGCAAGGTCTCGCGTACATTGGGTCAAGCCAAGATGGCATTTGAGCAGGTCTCTATGAGACTTTCTACTATACACGATATGGGCGACATAATGCTCGCACTGGGGCCAGCAATAACCTCCATAAAGAGCCTAAAGCCCGGTCTTGGAAGATTTGTGCCCGGTGCAGACAGCGAGATCAACACCATGCAGACTTTACTCAACGGCATCATGATGGAGTCTTTGCAAGGTAGCGGTCCTGGAATCGAGATTAATACAGGCGCTGGCAGCGACATCGATCAGATAATGATGGAAGCTTCTGCAGTCGCAGAGCAGAAGATGAACGACAAGTTCCCATCCATTCCTGCCAGTAGCTTCAGAATCTCCGACACTGAAAGTCAACAGTGATGTAAAATGGTATCAAGAACAGGAATACTTGCAATCTTTGGAGCAATTGGGTTTGCTATTGGGTTCTTAGCGTTCTTAGCATCGCCAACAGTTGCACATGCATTATCCACCATCCTACATGTAGATGCAAGCACTGTCTTTGCTCTGATAAGCGGAGTGGCAGGTGCAGCCATTAGCACAAGTGTGATAACCTTGTGGGCGAGAAGACCGTAAACCTTCTTCACTCTTATTCCTTTTCTTTTAATACTCCTTTTCTATATCCATGCGTGAACTTTGCGTCATACACTTTTGAATATTCATATTTTGATGGGGCAATGGCTTCACCCACAATTATTAGTGCAGTTTTGATTATCTTGGCTTCCTTCGTTTTCTTAGCAATGTCCCCAAGGGTCCCTTTGATTATTTTTTCATCTTCCCATGTCGCTCGATAGACTACCATGGCTGGAGTCTTCCCTGTATATACCCCACCCTTTAGTATCTCATTTACTACCTCCTCTATTAGGTGCACACTCAAATAGAATGCCATTGTTGCGCCATGTTTAGCAAGCTCCGCTATTGATTCGCGTTGTGGAACCGGCGTGCGGAGTTCCGCTCTTGTTATTATCAAAGTCTGTGTTACTCCAGGCAGCGTTAGCTCTAAGTTCGTGTCTGCAGCTGCTCCAAATAAAGCAGTTACGCCGGGCACCACCTTGCACATTATGCCCTCTGACTCTAGCTTGTCTATCTGCTCTCTGATTGCGCTGAAAAGGGCTGGATCACCGTCGTGGAACCTTATAGCAATCTTGCCTTCATTAGCAGAATCATGCAGGATCTGATAGATTTTTTCTCTGTCTATAATTGCAGCATCGTAAAGCTGCGCACCTTTCTTGGCATATTGCAAAATCCTTGGGTTAAGAAGTGAGCCTGAATAAATAATAGTGTCCGCTTCTTCCACCAGCTTTTTTGCCCTGATCGTTATAAGCTCAGGATCCCCGGGGCCTGAGCCCACAAAATACACAGTTCTAGTCTCTTGCATTCTTTTTTGCCACCATGATAGAAAAGTACTTTTCAGTTGGACCTTTTTTGCCGCGGAGTTCTGAAATCTTTTTCATCTCCAACACCTCTCCTTCATCTGAAACATTCTGAGCTATCGCAACAGTCGCGCTGTCAGGAAAGCCTGCTTCACCCAGCATATCGATCACGCTATCAAAATAACGTCCATCCTTTAGAAAAATGACAGTATCACAGGCGCTGGCAGTGCGCTTGACTTTTTCCAGATCATAGCACGCTGGTACAATAGCTACGGTTTCGTCACCTTCTGCCAAGCTAATCCCTGCTTTTGCAGCAATTGCAAACATGGATGTCACACCTGGAACTATTTCAATCGCTATGTCCTTATATGCCCTTTTTAACTCGCGCTGTATATATATCCAAGTGCTGTAAAGCGCAGGATCTCCTACTGTGAGATATACGACTTTTTTACCAGTTCTAACTGCACTTGCAATTTCGTCAGCGTTTCTCTTCCAGTAGTCCCTGAGCGATTCTTTGTCCTTGACCATGGGGAAAACAAGGCTGACTGTCTTAGTAAACTTGCTAATATATTTTTCAACCACAGAAAGCGCAATACTAGGTTTGCCTTCCCTTGCAGTAGGTGCAAATACCATATCTGCGCTTTTTATAAGATCTGCTGCCCGCACTGTGAGAAGGTCTGGGTCCCCTGGGCCGCATCCAATACAGAAAAGTTTCATAGGTTACAGCACAATCTCAGAGCAATTTAAATTTATTATGGATAGAGCTGATCGCCCGTATAGCGGTCGACGATCCTTATTGCCTTAGTCGGGCAGGTTGCTGCAGCAGCGTATATGCTTTCATAGTCTGCACAGGTTTCGCACTCAACCTTCGCCTTTGGATTGACCATTTTGTTCTTTTCTACCACAAAAACTTTTGGTGCAAGAACCTCGCAACTCCCAAATGCCATACATAGGGAAGGCTCGACAATTATGTGGAATCTGCCTCTTGGTGTATCAGGCAAATATTGCCTATTGAAAATATCTGTGATCTCACTTTCGTTTGCCATTTTCTGTGACTTAGGATTTGTGTGTACTTGCTCTTGTTTTGACTCTGTCATCTCAAACGAATTGTCAAATACCCTGCTGGTATTGTTGTATTGCGCCCTCTTTGTTTCATCTGACAGAACCTCAAACGCGGTGTTTATTTTTTTTATCATTTCTTCAGCATAAACTGAGTTATTCCTATCCGGATGGTATTTTCTAGCAAGCCGCCTATATGCATACTTGATTTGTTTGTAGCTGGCCTTCTCAGGAACTCCAAGAACTGCATAGTAACCTTTGCTGTCTGTCAATAATGACCAAATGTGAGTTAATTGAATTATTATATCTTATTGCAAAATAATAACGCTTAGCTCAGATTTTTGAAGTGCAGCATCACTCAGTTTAGAGTTAACAAAATAATTTGTATACATATTGTTGTATATATGTAAAGCTACTTGGTAATATCCAGGGGCAAAGACATTTGTCATTTATTTTCGTGCTATAAGCGTAAACAGTCCATGTTTATTATCCCTATTACGTTGGAAAGAAACTTCTTGACCAACTTATACTGCAGTATCAGTCATTTAGTTATGTCATTTTATGTCCTATCGATATTTTGAAAAATTTTTTACAAACTCTTTCTGCTTGGCTAAAAAGATCAAATTTAAAAATAAGCGGTAAATATTGCTAAACGTTATGGCAAAAGCCAAAAGTAAACAAAAGAAAGGGAAGCAAGCAAATCTCTCAAAAACGAGAAAAAAAAGTAGCATAAAGAAAAAATCTACATCCAAGGTCCGTAAGAATGGCAAGAAAAAGGCAGCCCGAAGAAAAGCTTCGCCTCGGACAAAGACCAGACGTGTTGAAAGAGTGCCTGGTCCTGCTGCATTTACCGAGATTGCATCTGAAGAAGTGACATCCCCTACGCCTGCTCAAGAGGAGCAGGAGATATTAGAATCAACAGAATCAATAGGAACTGGTAAAAGCGAATTTACACCGATTGATGACAACACCAATACAAATACTTTATGATGAAAATTCATAAATGCCTCTATCTCTAAGTTGGGCTTTTGTGTTGAACCCTCAAAAATACGGGAGCTCTGTTTAACTACCTTTTGATATTTTTCTTTTCGTTGAGAAGAGAGTCATGACAACATCTTTTAAAAATTAACAAAAGATAGGTTCTACCTCCCAGCATGTGATGTTTTTGATACAACTATGCATAATCCTGATGTGTATATTCTGAATGACGTGTATCTGGTGGAGTAGTAGTAAAGCAGAAGATCGCCTAATTCCATAGGTTTGGCATTCAGCTAAATTATCTATAGATTGATTGTAATAGATAAAAATGATGTGTCATATATATAACCTTTATAAACTTTATTCGTTTATCCCCCCTATGAATCTGACTCTTTATGTTTTCGCTGCATTGGTTGTTACTGCTGCCTCTCTTATTGTTGGTTATGGGATCAATAATAGCGTGGCAGCAACCTCTATAGTCACACAGCAGCAATCCTCACGCTCGTCACAGTCAAGCTCTACAAGTGACTCGGTTATAACAAGCGAAAGTAGTAGTAGTAGCAATGGCGAAGGTGTTTCCTCTTCAAACAGGGTAGTGACCAGTACGAGCAGTGATAATCTTCAAATAGATATGCAATCCTCCGGCAAGATTGCAAGCTCTCGTCTCAACCTCACAAGTGGTGAAGTGGAAGCAGTCCTCTTTGGTGACTGGTCTCTAAACGGTACGTCGGGATTTGTCACCAATTTTGTCTATAGACCCTCAAACGGTAGTGACTCTATTCAATATGGAATGAGCGGACTTGGAGTACATTCCGTTAATCGAATAAATGATAATCTAGTGTTAGCAGGTACCATAGATGTTGTCTCAAATGGTCAAACTGTACTGCAAGATGCCCCTGTCACGATAATGATCCAAAACGGCATACTGGTAGTAGGGTTTGGAAACACGATTGGGACTTCGGATCTTTTCGGAGGAATACCGATAATTGGATTTGAACAATAAGGACAGGCAAAGTTACATTAGAGTTAAAGCTTAGGCCTAACATTTATGAATTCCGATCTTAAGACTGGGTTCACTAGACTGCTCAGGTCGTTTGATGATAACCCTGACGATGTTGTCAAGATAACAAGAGCATTTGGGATTGCAACCAAGGCCTACAAGGGACAGCATTCAATCAATAAATACGAACACTATCTTGGTCATTCTCTGAGAGTTGCGCTCATCTTGGCTGAAGAGCTCAAAACACATGATATTGATCTGGTATGCGCAGCACTATTACATGATGCACAGATACCTAACAATGATCTGAAAGAGTTTGGAGAGCGAGTATACCATATACTAAGCACTATTGACTCTTGGGCCAAGGAAAAGGCCTCAGAAGAATATTTTGCGAAGATGACAAAAGCACCCAAGGATAGTCGGTACATCAAACTGGCAGAGAGGTTGGATGATATCCGAAGCATGAAGGGCCAGACTTTCAAGGATAAGGTGACAAGATACAAAGAAGAGACTCAAAAATATGTGGTTCCAATTGCAATTGCGACTGACGACAAGTTAGCATTCAAACTCTCAGTCGCGCTTTATGAGCTAAAATGATTAGCGAGGAATGCATCTACCATCTGGCCCTTCTTTATGTTTTCTCCAGTGGTTGCCACACCCAATGAGCCTGTGCTCAGTACATCCACAAATAGGGCAGCTCTTTGCCTTTTCCTCTCCTTCTTTCACACTCTTCACATAGCACAAGCATTATTTGAGTTTAAGTCACGAGGTACCACAACTGTTAGTATTATCATCTCAAGACCTGATCAAAAGCCTAGAAAAAAAAGACACCATACAGTTTTTGTATCTCTATCTTACTGAGTTACCTTTACTGGATGTGAATTTTTACCTTATAAGGACAGAGTTATTGCAATACATTAACAACATAATCCTACGATGCAATTATGTATTTTGCTTCCTTTTCATATCTCTCCGGGCCCTATAGCAGATACATTATTCCCCCTGAAACAAGCGTCACAAACTCCACTCCTGCAAGCTCTTTTGCCCTTGCTACCACCGCATTGAGCCACAAACTGTCTATACCTTGACTCCAGATAGTGACCTTCTTGTAATGTCTCTGCACTCCATGGAAAAAACCAATGCATTCCTCTACCGTACTGTTGGGGTATTTCTGACCAACTTCTTCAACTACTGTTTTGGCCTCCGATGGTAAATACAGAATTGTAAGCGTTGGAAAAGGGATCGCAGCCGAGGATGACAAAGAAGAATCATCGTCCAACATTTTATCTCAACTACCGAATGCGCTTATATCATGATTTCGAAAACATGGCTGTTTATTTGTAAGGTACGGAATCTTATATAATTATATATAATATGTTTATTGGTAATTTTTTATTCACAAATACAAATGTATTAGGAGTTTATGCCCTATAAGCTTTCTATGATTTCCTTATATATTTGAGTAAGATCCACTTTCTCAGTCTTAGAATGTCTGTTTGAGAAGTCTAGGATAGGTATGGAATGATACAATTCCAAACTGTCACTGAACTACACTTATTTTTGCATCTCACATGTTTTATTCTACATTCTTTATGGGGCACTACGAAGCTACCACTAGGTTGAAAATCGCCTAGCGATAATTCCGTCATGGGTCGTAGATTGGGTTGTGTCATAATGTCTTTTACGTACTGCTTTTTTTCACTTCCTGTATACATGCCAGGTTGCCTGACCTTGTTCAAGGAGAATTGCCTCTTTTGTTCTGGAAATCTAACCCATAGAAATTTTTCATATTATGGTTGGAATCAAGCATCAACTGATTGCCTTTTTGTTCCTGTACTTGCACGAGTTTCATATAGGTGGAATTGTCACTTGACAAATAATGACAACATAACACCGATTACTGTCCATACCTCTGGGTCTAGATAATTTTTGCAGTTTTTATTCTTCTATAAGTAAAGGAAAGACCAAATTTTCTATTTTAGATTCACATGATCAATTCTGCATAAAAGTGGGTCAGATATCGGCATACATTGAAAACTCATGCGGATGAGGTCTCACCGCCAGCTCTACGTGTTCCTTCTCTTCATGCTCTATTATTCTATCTATGATCTCGCTGTCAAATATTGGCTTTAAGAACACATTATCACTTCTAAGCTCCTCATATGCTTCTCTCAAGCTTGGTGGCAGCTGTGTTATACCAAACTGGCGCCTCCTCTCTGCAGTCATCCTAAAGATATCCTCATTCACTGGTTCCCCTATATCCTTCTTTTTCTTAATGCCATCGAGGCCACCTGCAAGGATGGCTGAAAACGCAAGATAGGGGTTACATGAAGGATCTGGAGCTCTAAATTCGACTCGCTTTAGGTGAGCAAACCTGGTCCCCTTATAATGAGCAGGTATCCTGATTATTGCAGATCGATTACCTGTGCTCCACGCTACATACACTGGAGCCTCGTAACCTGGTACAAGCCTCCTGTAAGAGTTGGTAGTAGGTGCTACGATTGCGGCAAGTGCTCGGGCATGCTCTATTATGCCTCCACAAAAATAACGTGCGGTCTGCGACATTTCTGCGTATTCGTCAGCAGAGTCATAGAATAGATTTTTGCCTTTGTTCCAAAGGCTTATATTAACATGCATGCCCGAGCCGTTGTCGAGAGCTATCGGCTTTGGCATCATAGTAGCAATCATGTTATGTTTCTTTGCAATATTCTTGACAATATACTTGTAACTTTGAACAGCATCAGCAGCATTAACCAAGGTATCAAATCTGATATCTATCTCACACTGGCCTGCAGTTGCTACTTCGTGGTGATGAGCATCGCATACTATTCCAAAATTATTTGTAAGTACATCGACACATTCGTTTCGATATTCCATGAGGGTGTCGCCTGGCGCGCTTGGAAGGTATCCCTCCTTGAGCCTAAGCGCATACCCCACACTGTCGGTGGACCACGGTGCTTCTCTTGATGTGATGTGGTAGCTCTGGCCTTGATAGGGAGTCATGGTGTTAACCTCGAGTTTGTCGAAAACAAAGAATTCAACTTCAGGCCCCCAGTAAGAAGTGTCAAAGCCTTGATCTACAATGTACCTTTCTGCTTTTTTTGCGATGCCTCGGGGATCTCGTGGAAATATTCCACGCTTGCTCCCTCCACTCAAAATATCACATATCAACCTTGCAGTAGGCGTCCCAATCCAAGGTAGGGTAGCATATGTATCTGAATCTGGCCTTATGATAAGATCAGATTCGTGTATTTCTGTAAAGCCTCGTATTGAAGATCCATCAAGCTTTGGAAGGCCATCAGTGAAATCCTGAGTCTGGAACATCTTGGAGTCAATTGTAGTGTGGTGAAATCTGCCAAAAAGCCCTGTGAACTGCAAATCGAGGAACTTGATATTGTCTTCTTTGAGCCGCCGCATCACTTCTTCAGCACTAAATGTTAATGGTTCAATCCTGCCGTCAACCAATTTATAAGGCAATTAAGGTATCCCAACAGTAGGCACTAAAATCCTATAATTTAAGGATTAGTGAGCCAAATGTCAACAGCAACTGGACAACAAAATAACAATGAAATGGACACCGGGAATAGCGCTAGCCTTGCGCTCAAAGATGTCTTTAAAATGTTGGAAAAAGAAATTGAAACTCCAACACTTCAGTCAATAGAACCAGACACCTTCCAGAAAATAGCAGAGGCACTAGGAAGCCTGAAAGATCAGCCATATGAAGGTGTCGAAGCAAAGGTAAGGGATAGAATGG
>Ga0075430_100000698_pt1 | contig 25627 bp, 22 predicted proteins | sample RhiMetdeltSRZDD4_FD_75294 | JGI IMG/M metagenome (GOLD analysis project Ga0075430, IMG submission 75294) | Populus rhizosphere microbial communities from Tennessee, USA - Rhizosphere MetaG P. deltoides SRZDD4 | ecosystem: Host-associated > Plants > Roots > Rhizosphere > Soil | place: USA... | reverse complement strand
TGCAAACTAGCGCGTGTCGACGCGCTCGACAACTACCAAGAGTTGCTCAAATCGGCCGCGCGCGGCATGAGCGCGTTGCGAGCTCGATGAGACCGCGGCATGTGGTGGCGAGCCGCGATCCGTTGCGGTTCGTGAGCACGCTGCTCGCTTCATGAAATATTTCGCCTGCTGCAGCGATCTACTACAGCGTCGTTCAATCCTTCAGTCAATCAACGGGGTCATCCATCGTGAGAGCGCAGTCAACTTTCTTCCTGGCCTATTCCATCGCGGCAGCGTTGAGCGTGGCTGCTTCCGCGGCCAACGCGGCTCACGTCGACGAACGTCGCGGCGAGCATGCAGTGTTCGCGATGACGAACGACGCCGAGGCGAATGAGGTGAGAGTGTTCGAGCGCGGCCACGGCGGCTCTTTGCATGAAGTTCGCTCGTACACTACGGGCGGACGCGGCAGCGGCGGCACCATCGATCCGCTCCTGTCGCAGGGTTCACTGACGCTGAGTCAGGATGGCAAATGGTTGTTTGCCGCGAACGCTGGAAGCGGAACAGTCTCGGTGTTTCGAGTCGACGGCACGCGGCTGCTGTTGACGGATGAAGTTCCGAGCGGTGGTGCCGAGCCGAACTCGGTCGCTGCGCGCGGCGAGTACGTTTACGTGCTCAATACGGCAGGGTCGAGCAGCGTAGTCGGCTTTCACCTTGCTCACGGCAGACTGCAGCGCATCGAGAACTCGCTGCGGTTTCTCGGCAGGAACGAAGCGGGTTCGGCATCGATCGCTTTCAGCCCGGATGGCCGCTTCCTGCTGGTGACCGAGCGTACGGCCAACAGAATCGATGTGTTTCGTGTGCTCGCGAACGGTGAGTTGTCTCAGGTCGTCAGTAATCCCGCCGCTACGCCGGGAACGTTCGCAGCGACATTCTCGCCGCGCGGCACGTTGATCGTGTCGGAAACGGGGGCCGGCGGCCCCGATGGGTCGACTGTTTCATCCTACGCGGTGCGTACGGATCTGACTTTGCAGCCCATCAGCACGGCTGTACCTACGCTCGGCACGGCGAATTGTTGGAACGTGGTAACGCCCGACGGTCGTTTTGTCTACGTGTCGAACGCCGGATCGGCTTCGATCGCGGGCTTTGCAGTTGCTGCAAACGGTGCCCTCAGTCCGCTGCCGGGAACGATCGTTGGCAGCAATGTAGACGGCGCAACCAATCTCGATATCGCAATCAGCACCGACGGCGCCTTCCTGTACTCGTTGAATGCGGGCGACGGGACCATCGGCGTGTTCGCAATCGATCAGCACAGCGGTGCGCTCACGAGTCTCGGAGCTACGGGCCGGCTGCCGGCGAATGCCGGGTTGAATGGCATCGCCGCCAACTGAGTGAATCCTTCAGAAGTTTTTCATCACCCCCAAAGGAGAGATGCGTATGAAGATGCCGATCAATACATCCGGTGTTGCCCTTGCAGCCGTAGCGGCGATTCTGTTCAACGTGGTACCGGTCAGCACGGCGGGCGCCACGGAAGCCAAGGTCCAATGCGAAGGCGTAAATGCCTGTAAAGGTCAGTCCGCCTGCAAGACTGCGAACAACGGCTGCAAGGGACAGAATTCCTGCAAGGGACAGGGATTTCTGGAGCTGACCAAGAAGGAGTGCACAGCGGCCAAGGCGAAGGCTCAGTAGCCGGCAGCGGAAGAGGGCAACTAACAGCGAGGCTCGCTCGAGCCTCGCGCAGGTCGCTGCGGATATTTGCGCATGGCACGCTTCGTTTCGACAACTCTGCGCCGCAACCTTGCAACCTGGGCGCCTCTGCCGCTGCGGCTCACCATCGGTTTCGGATTCATGATGCACGGCTTCGCCAAGCTGGGTCGCGGTGCTGATCACTTTGCAGGCATTCTGCAGGCGCTGGGCCTGCCTGAACCGAAGGTGCTGTCGTGGATCACCATCCTGGTCGAGATACTGGGCGGAGCGGCGATTGCCCTTGGAGCTTTCGTCAGCGTAGCCAGTGTTCCGATGATCGCAATTCTTCTGGTGGCGATCTTCACCGTGCACCTGCCGAATGGCTTCAGCTCGATCAAGCTGCAGGCAATCACTCAAGCCGGTGCGCAGTTCGGTCAGCCGGGCTACGAATGCGATCTCTTGTATCTCGCAGGCCTGCTCGGGCTGGTGCTGGGTGGCTCCGGACCGTTAGCGGTGGACGGTTACCGCGCATCGAGAGGCTCTTGGCGAGCCGCCAACGCGCGTGGAAGTTGACGCGCGAGATGCTGGGCGAGTGCTCGCACGCGCGCGTTGTCTCGCGTATCGCCGTGGCTCAGCACCCAGAGCTTCATCCGCGGCTCATCCAGCACCGGCGTGAGTCGCGACAGTGCTTCGAGGCGATCCGCGGCAAAGATGGGAAGGATCGCTACCCCGAGACCTTCGCCGGCAGCGTGCAGCATAGGCGCGAGCGAGTTGAAGCGAACGCGCGTTCTAGCGTTGGCGAGGTGTGTATCGCGCCAGCGGGCAATTGCCAGGTAAGCGAGGCTCTGATCGAAGCCGAGCCAGGGAAGTTCGGCCAAGGCAGCGAGGGAGGAAACCGGCTGCCGCCCGCGCTCGCCATACACTGCGTAGCGCAGTTCGCCAACTTGTCGGCCGATCAGATCCTCGGCAGGTGCGTTGCTCGCGCGTAGCGCAAGATCAGCCTCGCGTCGCGTGAGATCGACAGCCCGACTCGACACGTCGATCTCGACTTCGATCTCCGGGTGCGATGCCAGAAAGTCATTGAGCACGGCGGGGAGCAGAAACCCGGCGAGCAGTTCACTCGTCGCCAATCGAACCACACCGCTGATGCGTCCTGCAGCGCCGAGCATGCGGCGCTCGACAGCGAGCGCTTCGATCTCCATGGCGTTGGCAGCAGCTACCGCGAGTTCGCCGTTGGCGGTCACGGCGTAGCCCTCGCGCGTGCGATCGAACAGGCTCGCGCCGAGGCGTCGCTCGATCGCATTCAAGCGTCGGAACACTGTCGAATGTCCGACTCCGAGCGCGCGAGCCGCACCGCTCAAAGACCCGCTGCGCGCTATTGCCAGCACGCAGCGCAGATCATCCCAGGCCAGCGATTGTTTGCGTTTTTGCAAGCGGCGCTTGCTCATATCTGGAATTCCCGTGTCGGGGGCCGAGGCTTAGTTTCTCATCCACCTTTTTACGATGAGAGTTCGAGCCATGCCAGACTTCAAAGACAGAGTTGTTTTGATTACGGGCGCCACGGCCGGTATCGGCGCGGCCACAGCCGAAGCGTTCGCGGCTGCCGGCGCCCACCTCGTTCTCACCGGACGCACGACTGCCGCAGGCGAGGAGCTCGCCGGCCGTCTGCGGGCACATGGCGCACGAGCGAAGTTCGTGACGGGCGATGTCTCCAGGGAGGAGAGCATCCGCTCATGGATTGCCGCTGCGGTCGGAGAGTTCGGGCGGCTCGATGTCGCCGTCAACAACGCCGGTGTCGAAGGCGCTCTCGGCCCGGTTACCGAGCAGACGGTCGACAACTTCGAGCACGTCTTCGCAATCAACGTTCGTGGCTTGATGCTCTCTCTCAAGCACGAGATCCCGGTCATCGCGAAGCAGGGCGGCGCGATCGTGAACGTCTCTTCGATGGTGGGCGACATAGGCATGGCGGGAGCTTCGGTCTACGTCGCAAGCAAGCATGCAGTGAACGGACTGACACGCTCAGCGGCCTTGGAAACCGCGCGCAGTGGAGTGCGCATCAACGCGATCTCGCCGGGAGGCGTCGTGACGCCGATGTTCCAGCGCTTCACGGGGGGCAACAAGGAAATGCAGACTGGGTTTGCGAACGCGCACCCCGTCGGCCGGTTGGCCAGGCCCGAGGACATCGCGCGAACCATCCTCTTCATGGCCAGCGATGATGCAAGCTTCATGACCGGAAGCGTGGTCGCCGTTGACGGCGGCTACACAGCCCAGTAAAGGGATTGACCTCTGCGACGGCCGCAATCCCTTGCGGCCGGCCGCAACATACCGCAGCCGGCCACGGCTCATCGCGGTGCTGCAAGCGGCCAAGCCGCTGATATCGACCTCTCCGGCGTATGGCACGCCCCCTGCAACGAACCTTCGTGGATCGCCATGGCGCTGCGCCTTGCGACCAGCTTTATCCCCCTAATCAAGTCAGGAGTCACTGCGATGAAAACGAAGTCGGTCCTCATCTCTACCGCCGTCACCAGCCTGATCGCGTTCGGCGCGATCAGCATGTCGGCGCAGGCGGCAGACGATGCCAACACCGAGAAGTGCTACGGCGTCGCCAAGGCCGGCAAGAACGACTGCGCGGCCAACGGTCACGCGTGCGCCGGCCAGTCGAAGACCAATGCGGACGCCAAGGAGTGGGTCAAGGTCCCGGCCGGAACCTGCGATCGCATCGTGGGCGGCAGCACGAAGTCGAAGTAGAGCAATGCGCTCGACGGCTCACACTGTGATCCGTGTCGCTGAGCCGATGCCGGCGCGTGCCGGCATCGGCCTGCGAGCGCAGCATCATGACGATTTACTGCGCGATCGGCCGGACATCGGCTGGCTCGAGGCGCACAGCGAGAACTATTTTGCCGACGGCGGTGCGCAGATCGACTATCTGCTCGCACTGCGCGAGTTGTATCCGCTCAGCTTGCACGGTGTCGGGCTCTCGCTTGGCTCCGTCGATCCGCTCGACCGCGATCACCTGTGGCGCCTCAAGCGCCTCGTGCATCTCGCTGAGCCCGCTCTCGTATCCGAACATCTTTCCTGGGGTGCGGTCGACGGCACGCACCTCAATGACCTCTTGCCTCTGCCGTATACGGAGGAGGCCCTGCACCACATGGTCGCTCGCGTCGGCGAGTTGCAGGACTATCTCGGACGCCAGGTTCTCATCGAGAACGTCTCGAGCTACCTGCAGTTTGCGAACGCGCAGGTGACCGAAGGGGAGTTTCTGCAGGCGCTGGCCGATCGCAGCGGCTGCGGACTGCTGCTGGACGTCAACAACGTCTACGTCAGTAGCCGTAATCACGGCTTCGATGCACGGGAGTACATCGCGCATATCGATCCGCGCCACGTGCGCGAGATTCATCTCGCCGGTCACAGCGTGAATACGCATGGCGACTTCTCGATCCTGATCGATACCCACTCGCGTCCGGTGAGCGATGCGGTGTGGGACCTTTACGCATTCACGATCGCGCGACTCGGCCGCGTTGCCACGCTCATCGAGTGGGACACTGATATCCCGCCGTTGGCGGTGCTCGTCGCGGAAGCCGGGCGTGCCGATCAATTCATCAAGGGACTGCATGCTCATGCTGCGTGATCTCCAGCGCGCGTTTGTGCAAGGTGCATTGAGCGACTCTGCATCTGCATTCCTGTGCGCGCAGATCATCGAGGACGGCATTGCGCCGGAGCGTCGCCTCGCGATCTACCGCAACAATGCCGTCGAAGGGTTCCTCAAGACGTTGCAAGCGACGTTTCCCACGATCGTCCGTTTGGCGGGCGAGGACTGGTTCCGACAGGTCGGACGAGGGTACATGCATCGCTACCCGTCCCGCTCTGGGAACATCCATTACATCGGCCAGCAGTTCGCGACCTTTCTCGAAGCGCAACTCGCGGGCAGCCACTACGAATACTTTGCGGACGTCGCTCGACTGGAGTGGGCCTATCAGGAAGTGCTCATCGCCGCCGACCATCCCAGCTTCGATCTGAGCGCGCTCGCTCTCGTGCCGCCGACGGATTACGGCGCTCTCGTGTTCAGCACGCATCCGGCCATGCGCCTGGTGCACTCGAGATTCCCGGTGCTCGCAATCTGGCGGGCCAACCAGCCCGATGCCGTATCCGACGAGCCGATCGCGCTCGATCAGGGGTCGAGCAGCGTGCTGGTCATTCGCCGCACGGATCACGTCGAACTGCGTGAACTCCCGCCGACTGCGTTCGCGCTCCTCGCTGCGCTCGTGCGCGGCGAATCCCTGGAACAAGCAGCCGAGTGTGCGCTCGAGATCGAACCTGGCGTTGCGCTGGACGCTGCGCTCGGGCGTGTCGTCTCGCTGGGAGCGCTCGTCGATTTCACCGTCCCGCTAGACAGTCCTGCAAAACAGTAGAGGAACTCTCATGGTCGCCATCAGTCGGCAAGTCGCCGCGCTCTCACAAGCCTTGAATTGGTTGCAGGCTCCCTTCGCCCTGGCCACACGTTTGTATGTGAGCCAGGTGTTCCTGGCCTCCGGGTGGCTCAAGCTCACGAACTGGAGCCAGACAGTTGGCCTGTTCGAGACCGAGTATCACACGCCGGTCCTGCCGCCCACTCTGGCCGCGGTGGCGGGCACGTTCGGCGAGCTGTTCTTCCCGATCCTGCTGATCCTCGGGATCGGCGGCCGCATCGGTGCGCTCGGCCTGTTCGCCGTGAACCTGATGGCCGTGATTTCCTACTGGCACGTCCTTGGCACCGACGAATTCATCGGCGGCTTGCGGCAGCACGAGCTGTGGGGATTCATGCTCGCGATGCTCGCGGTCTATGGATCCGGTGCACTGACGCTCGACCGGCTTCTCAGTCGTCGCGCGCACCTGCAGCCCGCCTGGGAGTGAGCCGGGCAGCTGCCACGTAAGCATTCGGAGTAATATCTTGGCGAGAGGACGACCAGTGGCCAAGCCTGGGAAAGGCAGGAAGACGGCGGCAGCGCAAGCAGCACCCGTGGAACAGCAAGACCTGCACATACTGCGGCTGATAGACGAAGGTACGGCGGCTGAGACCGGCGCCGCGTTCTTTCGCGAGCTCGTCAGGCGTCTCGCCGCCGCGCTCGATTCGAAGTACGCATTCGTCTCACGGTTCTGCGATGCCAACACGCGCGTGCACGTGCTGGCGCTGTGGAATGGCGCAGAGTTGCAAGAGAACTTCGATTACCCGCTCGCCGGCTCGCCGTGCGAGCACGTGCTCGGCGGCGAAATCGTCGCCTTCAACGACGGCATCCAGGAGCTGTTTCCCGCAGAGCGCGAAGCGCTCAAGGACATGGGCGCGCAATCGTATCTTGCGATCCCGCTGAAGAACCGCAATGGTGCGGTGCTCGGTCACTTGGCAGTCATCGATACGCACGCCAAAAACTGGCAGGAGCGGGACTTCGGCATCCTGCGCATCTTCGCCGCTCGCTGCACGGCGGAGATCGAGCGACAGGTTGCCGAGCAGGAGATGGCCCAGGCGAACGTCGAGCTCGCACGCCGCGTCCGGCTCGAGCAGCTGGTCGCCGAGACTTCGACTCGTTTCATGAGTCTGGATGCCAGCGACATCGATGCCGAGATCGTGCGGTCGCTCGGCGCGATGGGGCAATTCATCGGCAGCGACCGTGGTGTCATCTTCCGTTTTGCCGATAATCGCGACTCGGCCGCGCTGACCCACGAATGGTCACGGCAGCCTGCGACGACGACGGTCGGCGCAAGGGTGCCGGTGCTGGCACGTCGTGACGTACCGGAGGTGTTGGATCACTTCCTGCGCAAACTGACGCTCAACGCGGCGCGACCGGAGCTACTGCCGCCCGGCTTCGACAAGCTCAATAGGCTGCTCGGTTCCGCCGAGGTCACTTCGCGAATCGCGGTGCCCATGGTGTTTGCCAATCGCACCATCGGGTTTCTGGGATTTCATTCGCTCGGCATCGAGCGCAATTGGCCGAACGAAGATCTGCGGCTCATGTGGCTACTGGCGGAGATCATCTCCAGCGCGCTCATGCGCCGGGATACGGAGCGCGCTCTGCAGCATGCGAAGGAGGCCGCCGAGGCTGCCAGTCGTGCCAAGTCCGAGTTCCTGGCGAGCATGTCGCACGAGCTGCGCACGCCGCTGAACGGCATCCTGGGTTATGCCCAGCTGCTGCGCCGGGATCCGGCTTTGGGTGCCGAGCAAGTCGAGAGCATCGCAGCCATCGAAGGTTGCGGCGAGCATCTGCTCACGTTGATCAGCGACGTGCTCGATCTTGCCAAGATCGAAGCCGGGCGCATGGACGTCGAAGCGGGCGCTGTGAATCTCGACGACTTTCTGCATCAGGTTGCGGACGTCGCGCGCATTCGCGCGACGCAAGCGGGACTCAGATTTTCCTACGAAACGTTGACGCAGCTGCCGGCTGTCATCAAGACGGACGAGCGCAAGCTGCGGCAGATCCTGCTCAATCTGCTCGGCAATGCGGTCAAGTTCACGGACCGGGGCAGCGTTTCGTTCCGGGTGGCAGCGGAAAACCTCGGTGCTTCCCACGCGCGACTGCGCTTCGATGTCGCCGACACCGGCATCGGCATCGTTGCCGCCGAGGTGGAACGGATTTTCGATCCGTTCCACCAGGTGCGCGAGCGCAATCGGCCCATCGAAGGCACGGGCCTCGGGTTGGCGATCAGCCAGCGCCTGGTCTCGCTGCTCGGTGGCAAGCTGACAGTCATGAGTACGCCCGCTCAGGGCAGCACGTTCTCGGTGGAGATCGACGTGCAACTCGGCGAAGCGGTGACGACCCGCACGACACACGCTGCGCTGGCGATCGTCGGCTACAACGGCCGCCGGCGGCGGATCCTCGTGGCAGACGACAAACAGGACAATCGTCAGATCCTCGGGCGTCTGTTGCAGACGCTCGGCTTCGAAGTCGATGAAGCCGACAACGGTGCGCGCGCCGTCGAGCTCGCTCTCGCAAGGGCGCCCGACCTGATCTTCATGGATCTCGTGATGCCGATGAAAGACGGCTTCGAAGCCATGCGTGAGCTGCGTGCCAAGGGCGGTGAAATCGCGCGCGTACCGATAGTCGCAGTATCCGCGAGCGCCTTTGACAGCACGCGAACCGATAGTCTGCAGGCCGGCTGCGACGAGTTCATTGCGAAGCCCGTGCGGCTCGATGAGGTCACCGATGTGATTGCGCGCCTGCTGCGCCTGGAATGGACACGCGGTCCGCTGCGAGCGCGCTCTGCAAATGGCAAACCGAACGGCAACGGCCAACATGGACGCCTGCCGCAGCCACTGGCCAGAGAACTCTATGAGCTCGCGTTGCAGGGCGATGTTCATGCCTTGACGCACAAGTTGTCCGAGGCGAGCGCCGAGGGAATCGATTCCGGATTGCTCGCCGAACTGACGATGCTCGCCGGCAGCTATGACATGAAGGCGCTCCGTGAATTCCTGCGGCAACATGCAGAGACCGCGAAATGAGCGCCGCAGACAGCATTCTGGTCGTCGACGACACGCCCACGAACGTCAAGGTGCTGGTGGAGATGCTCGGTCGCGAGGGCTATCGCGTCCTGGTCGCCCGCGAAGCGGAGAGCGCCATCGAGCAGGCGTGTTACGCCAAGCCGCTCGTCATTCTGCTCGACGTCATGATGCCGGGGATGGACGGGTTCGAGTGTTGCCGTCGGCTGAAGGCAGACCCGGCGACGGCTGACATCCCGGTGATCTTCATGACAGCCCTGGGCGATCTGGAGGACAAGGTGCGGGGCTTCGCGGCCGGCGGCTCCGACTACGTAGTGAAGCCGTTCGAGCACGAGGAAGTGCTGGCTCGCGTGCGGACGCATTTGAAGTTGCGCCGTCTGCAGCTCGATCTCGCCGCCACCAATGCCGGCCTGGAGCAACGAGTAGCGGAGCGAACCGCGGAGCTCAAGACTGCGCTCAAGGAAGTCGAGAGCTTGAAGGAGCGCCTGGAGCAGGAGAATCGTTATCTGCAGAGTGAGATCTCCGAACAGGGTCATCATCGCGAGATCATCGGCTCCAGCGCGGCCCTGCAACAGGCACTGCACCAGGTCGATCTGGTCGCCGGCGCGGACGCGAGCGTTCTGATCAATGGCGAGACTGGCACAGGCAAAGAGCTCATCGCCCGCGCCATCCACCAGCGCAGCCCGCGCCGCGATCGAACCCTGGTGAAGCTCAATTGCAGCGCTATCTCTGCGGGCCTGGTCGAAAGCGAATTGTTTGGTCACGTGAAGGGTGCGTTCACGGGCGCGGCCGAGCGGCGGGTCGGTCGATTCGAGCTGGCCGACGGCGGCACGCTGTTCCTCGACGAAGTGAGCGAGCTCCCGATCGATACGCAGACGAAACTGCTGCGCGTCCTGCAGGAAGGTGAGTTCGAGCCCGTCGGCAGCTCGAAGACGATCAAGGTCGACGTGCGAGTCATCGCCGCCTCGAACCGTGACCTCGCGGCAGACGTGGCAAGCGGCCGGTTTCGCGCGGATCTCTACTACCGCTTGAATGTGTTCCCCATCCAGGTCCCGCCTCTGCGTGCTCGCGCCGAAGACATCCCGGCACTCGCGCAGTATTTTCTGGAGCGCTTCGCACGCAAGTTAGGCAAGCCGCTGCGCGCGATCGAACCCGAGACGCTTGCAGTACTGAAGGCACACTCCTGGCCGGGCAACATTCGCGACCTGCAGAATACGATCGAACGCGCTGTGATTCTCTCCGAAGGCGACATGCTGCGAGTCGAGTGGCAGCTTGCGCCTGCTCCGCAGAGTTGCTTTACAGCCGCGGCTCAAAGCAGCGCAGCAGCGCCGGCAAGCGCCGCGCCGGCGAGTTCCGGCAACGGCAGCGGAGTGCACACACTCGAAGAAATCGAGCGCCAGCACTTCATCCAGGTGCTGCGCAAGACGCGGGGTGTCATCGAGGGACCGCATGGAGCGGCCCGGCTGCTCGACCTGAAGCCCTCTACGGCGCGCTTCCGCATCAAGAAGCTTGGCATCCGGCGCGAACACTACGAGACTTGAACGAAGCACCAATGTTCGATCCCACAAGGACGTGACGTTCCCTGGGGAGGGGCCGTGACAGATCTTGCGGGACTGCAGCTACTGCGTCGTATCGAAGAGGGTGTCGCCGGCAAAAGCGGCGAGGCGTTCTTTCGGCAGATCGTGCGTGACCTCACGCTCGCCCTCAACGCGCACGCTGCGTTCACCTCGCGGCTGCTGCCCGAGCGGCGCGCCGAGATGCTGGCGTTCTGGGTCGACGGCCGCTACGAGAAGTGCAACAAGTATTCGCTGGCGGGCACGCCCTGCGAGTTCGTCTACAACGGCCGCATCACTTCCTTCGCGCGTGACATCGGCAACGTCTTCCCGGTCGATCGCGAGTGGTTTGCGGAACTCGGAGTCCATAGCTATCTCGGCGTGCCGATCGTTTCCGAGACCGGCGAGGTGCACGGGCACCTTGCTGTCATGGACAAGCCGGAGCGCGACTGGCGCGAGGCCGACGTCGACATTCTCAGGCTCTTCTCGCTGCGCACGGCGGTGGAGCTCGAGCGGGCCAAGGCACATCGCTTGCTCGAGGAATCCAACGCGCAACTGGCCGCCGCCAAGCTTGCGGCGGAGAATGCGAATCAGGCGAAGAGCGTCTTCATCAGCCAAATGAGTCATGAGCTGCGCACACCGCTCAACGGGATTCTCGGCTACGCGCAGCTGCTGCGGCGCTCGCCGGAGCTGACCGAGCAGCAGCGCGACGGGCTCGCCATCATCGAGCGCTCCGGCGAGCACCTGCTGACGCTGGTCAACGACCTGCTCGATCTCGCGAAGATCGAGGCCGGCAGGCTGGAGCTGCGCGACGAGAGCATCGACCTGCAGAGTCTGTTGCAGCACGTTGCGGATCTCATCCGCGTGCGAGCCGACAAGGCGGGGTTGCGCTTCGCTGTCGAGCGCCCGCTGGCGTTGCCGCGACGCATCCGCGGCGACGCTCGCGCCTTGCGCCAGGTGCTGCTGAATCTCCTTGGCAATGCAGTCAAGTTCACCGATGCGGGCGGGTCGGTGGGGCTGAAGATCGCGCAGGCAGGCAGCGAGTGGCGATTTGAGATCAGCGATTCCGGTATCGGCATGGCGGCGGATCAACTGCAGAACATCTTCGAGCCGTTTCATCGAATCGAGAACGTTGCTCGACGCGTCGAGGGGACGGGCCTGGGACTCGCGATCACGCGCCGTTTGATCGAGGCTATGCGCGGGTCCATCACTGTCGACAGTACGCCCGGGCGAGGCACCACCTTCAGTGTCGATCTCGAACTGAGCACGGATGCGAGCACTGAGGAAACCCGGCAGAGCGCGCGCACTGTGATCGGCTACGAAGGCCGGCGTGTCAGCGTAGTGGTTGCCGACGACGATGCGGTCAGCAGGGGCCTGGTCGCGGACTTTCTGGCTGGCTTGGGTTTCGAAGTGCGCCGCGCACCGGACGGGGCCGCGGCCTTGGAGCAGCTTCGCACCGCTGCAGTCGATCTGCTCATCACGGACCTGGTCATGCCGCGCGTCGATGGAATTGAGTTGATTCGCGCCGTGCGCTCCGCACAAGGCGCGCGTGCGCCGAAGATCGTCGCTATCTCGGCAAGTGCCTCCGACTATACGAGTCACGAGGCGCTGGACGCAGGCTGCGACGCCTTCCTGCCCAAGCCGCTGCATCTAGGCGATCTTCTCGATCGCATGACTGAGCTGCTCCACATCGAATGGCAGTATCGGGACACGCCAACTGCCGTAAGGCAGGGCTCTGCCGCAAGCGCCACTTTCGCTCTACAGCGCGAGCTCGCCGATGAGCTGTATCACCTCGCAATGCAGGGCGATATCGCTGGGTTGGTCGAGCGTGCTAACGCCCGACTGGGCCACGATCCGAGCGCATGCGACTTCTGCGACGAGCTCCGTGCGCTGGCCAACGAATACGACACCGGCGGCATCCGCCGGATGTTGAGCGCTCACTCTCCAGCCTGATCTCCGCGGGCAGCTGCAGTCTGCCCACCACGCGTTGCGGGCTCAACGCGGCTCGTTGCGGAAACATCGCGCATTACCCCTCGAGACCCCGTCGCTACGCGGCTCTCGCCGCTGGCACAGCCATTGCAATCTTCCTAGCGTCGGCTGAAGCAATGAGTCCGCGATGGTCGCGGGCCTTCACCGCAACAACTGGAGTGACTGCAATGAGAAATTCAAACCTGTTGCATGCTGCGATGACGAGCCTGCTCGCGGTCGGCACCGCGTCCGTCGCGATGTCCGTTTCTGCCGAGGAGGCGAAGCAGGAACAGTGCGCCGGCGTGATCAAGGCCGGCAAGAACGACTGCGCCACCAGCAGCAACGCGTGCCACGGCCACGTTTCGACGGACAGCCATCCGGAAGCGTGGATCTACGTGCCGGCCGGCACTTGCGAACGCATCGTCGGCGCGCACGTCGTCAACGTCGTGGACCCGACCCCCAAAGGCAAGAAGAGCTGATCCCCCGCGGCTCCTCACGCCGGCGTGATCGCGGCGCCCGCCGCGATCCGCCTCTACCGGAGACGAATCATGCGCAAACGTACTGCTCTCGAACCCCGACTGATGGCGCTGACGGAGGCCGAGCTGGCCGCACAGCGCAAGACCCGTTCGTGGATTCCCCAATCCGGCGCGCGGACCGCGATGGATCCGACGCGCTGGTCGCAGCGCGCGCTGCAGGAGAGCTACTGGCGCATGGTCGACATCTGGACTCAGCAACGAACCGTGCACTAGCGCGGCATCTCAACACATCGGCGGAAGGTAACAACAATGACGAACACATGGGCACTCGTGCTCGCTGCTGGCGAGGGCAGCCGGCTCCGCGCACTGACGACACAGCATGGCGTCGCAGTGCCGAAGCAATTCTGTTCACTGGCAGGAGGTCCGTCGCTGCTCGAGGAGGCGATTCAGCGCGCAGAAGCGATCGTTCCGAGACAGCGTGTCTGCACGATCGTTGCCGACCAGCACCGCGCGTGGTGGGAGCCGACTCTGCGCTTCATGCCGAGGCGCAATGTAATCGTGCAGCCGCAGAATCGCGGGACTGCCATCGGTTTGCTGCTGCCGCTGCTGCACATCGCTCAGCGCGATCCGCATGCACGCGTCGTCATTCTGCCGTCCGATCACTACGTCCGTGACGAGGCGGTACTCGCGCGGGCATTGCGTCGAGCCGTTACGCAGCTCGCGAACGACACCGGGAATCTCTGGCTGCTTGGGATTGCCCCCGAGGAAGCTGACCCAGAGCTCGGCTACATCGTGCCGGGTAGCCGTGACGAAGGCGGTGCACTGGAGGTCCTGCAGTTCGTCGAGAAGCCGCCGATGACGCTCGCGCGCCTGCTGATCGAGCGCGGCGGGCTGTGGAACGCGTTCATTCTCGCCGGCGCTGTCGAGAAGATTCTCGGGTTGTTCGCACAGCGCTACCCGGAGCTGCTGGGCGAGATGCGTACGGCCGTGCAGCGGGATGCCAACAGCCCCGACGAGCCGGTTGCAGCCAACGATCTCTACCCGCGACTTCCCGAACTGGATTTCTCGCGTCACGTGCTCGAAGGAAGCGAAGCGATGTTGCGCGTGCTGCCGGTGCCTGCCTGCGGCTGGAGCGATCTCGGCACTCCGCGCCGCGTGTCGGAGGCGTTGCGACGCCTCAACGCCGATGGCGTCGCGAAGCGCGAGACCGCATCGAAGTATCTGAACCTGGCCGCACAACACGCCCGTCTGCAGCTGGCCGTCTGACCGAATCGGTGACCGTCATGAGAATCCCAACACTCTTCATCGCACTGCTTGTGAGCGGCGCCGGCATGGCAGCCGACGTCGCCAATATGCCGACGCTGACTCTGGATGGTGCCAAGTCCGTCGCTGCCGCGGCACTCGAGCATGCGCGCAGCAAAGCCGCGCCGGGCTCTGCTATCGCCATCGTCGATGCAGGCGGCACGCTCATCTACCTCGAGCGACTCGATGGCACATTCCTCAACGCGTCGGAGATTTCTGTGGGCAAGGCGCGCACTGCCGTGCTGTTCGGCAAACCGACGCGGGTGTTCGAAGACCTGGTCAACAAGGGTCGCTACGCCATGCTCGATGTCCCCGCAGTCGCGCCCTTCACTCCGCTGCAAGGCGGGGTACCGATCACAGTTGGCGGCAAAGTCGTCGGTGCGATCGGGGTCAGCGGCGCGGCAAGTGCCGCGCAGGATGACGAGATCGCAAGCGCCGGTGCAGCTTCGTTCGAAGCAACTCATCAGGCCAAGGTGAGCTTCGTTCCGCGCGACCAGGTCGATGCGGGATTCCGCAAGGATGCGAACCTCATCAGTGAAACCGGCTTTCGTGTCAACGCGAGTCGCCGTGATGGACCGGGCGAGGCCGAGGTGCACCTGACCGATACGGACATCTTCTACGTGGTGCAAGGGCAGGCGACTGTCGTGACCGGCGGCCAGCTCGTGCAGCCACGCAATCTGTCGGCGACGGAAGTCCGCGGCAGCGAACTGAGGGGCGGCGAAGAGCGGCACATCGGCCAGGGCGACGTCATCACGATTCCACGCGGCGTCCCTCACTGGTTCAAGCAGGTCGACGCGCCATTCACGTACTACGTCGTCAAGGACGCGGACTGATCGTCGTTCTCCGGCCATCAACGAAAGGGCTCTGCCATGCGCTTCACCGCTGTCCTCTACGTTCTGTTCGTATACTTCATCACGTCCCACGTCCCGGCACGAGCCGACGACGTGCCGGTCGATGCACCGCTCGCGCAGCTCGACCTCATGACCCGTGCGGGCATCGATGCTGTGCAGGGCACGTGGCGCTACAAGGACGTCGAGCTGACTCCGACGAGACTCGGCGGCGCGGCAACGTGGGACTACACCCCGCACGCAGGCACTCGCGACTTCGACGACTCGGCTTGGGAGACGATCGGGCCTGCGACACTCGCCGAGCGGCGCGGCCATGGGCGCATCTCCTTCAACTGGTATCGCCTGCTCATCACTGTGCCCGAGCAGATCGACGGCACTGCGCTCGCCGGGTCGACCGCCTACTTTGAGACTTCGCTCGACGATTACGCGGAAGTGTGGGTGGACGGCGAGCTGCCGCGCCTCACCGGTCAGAATGGCGGCTCGATCGTCGCCGGCTGGAACGCTACCAATCGGCTCGCAATCGGCCGCAACGTCAAACCCGGTCAGAAGATTCAGCTCGCAGTTTTCGGCATCAATGGACCGCTCTCGGATCCGCCGACGAACTTCATCTGGATGCGCCTGGCGAAGCTCTCGTTCCGGCACGGTCCGGGCGTGCCGCTGGCTGTGCCGGCGCAGGAGGTCAACGTCCGCGTCGTGCGCCTCGATCCGGCGCTCGATGCGATCGTCCCGGCCAATCCGAAAATCTTCAAGCTCGCGGAAGGATTTCAGTTCACCGAAGGGCCGGTGTGGTCGCGCGAGGGCGGCTACCTGCTGTTCAGCGATCCGAACGCCAATCGCATCTACGCCTATGAGCCCAAGGCAGGCAGTCTCTCGCTGTTCCGGCCAAACAGCGGCTATGAAGGTGCAGACGTGGCGGAGTACGGGCAGCCGGGCTCCAATGGACTGACGTTCGATCGCAACGGGCGACTGACGATCGACCAGCATGGCAATCATCGGGTCGTGCGCGTCGAGGATGACGGTCAGCTCACAGTCCTGGCCGATCGCTACGACGGCAAGCGGCTGAACAGTCCCAACGATCTGGTCTACAAGTCGGACGGCGCGGTGTACTTCACCGATCCCCCGTTCGGCCTGCCGAAGTTCTACGACGATCCGCGCAAAGAGCTCGCGTTCAGCGGCGTATATCGGTCCCGCGGCGGCAAGGTCACGCTGCTCACGCGCGAGCTGCAAGGTCCGAACGGCATCGCGTTCTCGCCTGATGAGAAGTATCTCTACGTCGGCAACTGGGATCCGGCGGCGAAAGTCGTGCTGCGCTTCCCAGTCAAGCGTGACGGCTCGCTGGGGGCGAGCAGTGTGTTTGCAGATCTCACCAAGGAAGTGCCAGGCGAGGAAGCTCTCGACGGCATCAAGGTCGATAAGCAGGGCAACTTGTACCTGTCGGCGCCGGATGGGCTGCGCATCTACTCGAGCGCAGGCAAGCATCTCGGTACGCTGATCGCACCTCGCCCGATTCACAACTTCGCCTGGGGCGGCGACGACGGGCGAACACTCTACCTGACGGCGCGCGATCGGCTGTATCGCATCGCCCTGCTGACCGAGGGAGTGCGGCCGTGATCGTGTTCGAGCGCGACACGCTGCAGGACTTCGAGTCATCGGCACGTCGCGAGTGGCTCGTCGCCAACGGTATCGGCGGCTTCGCCTGCGGCACGATCGCCGGCATCAACACGCGGCGCTATCACGGACTGCTGGTCGCATCGCTCGATCCGCCGGTGCAGCGAACGTTGCTGCTCGCCAAGCTCGATGTTACGGCGACGTATCGCGGCAGGAGCTATCCGCTCGCAACCAACGAATTCGCGGACGGGACGATCGCACCGCGCGGCTTCGTGCACCTGGATTCGTTTGCGCTCGATGGACAATTGCCGGTTTGGACGTGGCTGATCGGCGATGCGCTCGTCGAACAACGCGTCTGGATGGCGCATGGCCAGAACACGACCTACATCAGCTTCCGCCTGATTCGCGGCACCGAGGCAATCGAGCTCGAACTCACGCCATTCTGCGCGTATCGCGATCTCCACTCACACCACCGCGGCCAGCGCGAGACGCTGGTGACCGCGGTGGAGAAGGGCATTCGAGTGGATTCCTTTTTCGGTGCGGTTCCCTTTCGACTGCTGTCGGATCGCGGCGAGTGGCAAATAGCGCCGCAGTGGTACTGGAACTTCAAGCACCGCGTCGAATCCTCGCGCGGACTGGATGATGTCGAGGACCTGGTATCGCCCTCGCGCCTGCGCCTGACGCTGGAGCCCGGTATCGCAGCGACGATCATCGCTACATCCGAGAGGACTGAGCCGTTACAGCCGAGCGCCAGTCTCAAGGCTGAGCGCAGTCGACAAAGCGAGTTGCTGCAGGCCGCCCGCTCGCACGGGCTCCTGGACACCGACGAAGTCAGCGTCCGGCAGCTGGTCCTTGCGGCGGATCAGTTCGTCGTCGGTCGCCAGGCAGGGACGACTGTCATCGCCGGCTATCCCTGGTTCAGCGACTGGGGCCGCGACACCATGATTGCGTTGCCAGGACTCACGCTGACAACGGGCCGGGCAGAGATTGCAGCGACGATCCTGCGCACGTTCGCCAAGTTCGTCAGCGACGGCATGCTGCCGAATCTCTTTCCGGATGCGGGGCATGCTCCTGAATACAACACGGTCGACGCGACGCTGTGGTACTTCGTGGCGATCGACGAATACCTGCGTGCGACTGGCGACGGCGCGCTGCTGGAAGACCTTTACCCGACTCTGCGTGACATCGTGCGCTGGCATCAGCGCGGCACGCGGTTTTCGATTCAAGTCGATCCGATCGACGGGCTGCTGCGCGCCGGCGAGCCGGGCGTTCAGCTCACCTGGATGGACGCAAAGATCGGCGACTGGGTGGTGACACCGCGGATCGGAAAGCCAGTCGAGATCAATGCGCTCTGGTTCAATGTGCTGACCATCATGCGCGACTTCGCCGCGCGCCTCGGAGACCAGGACGCGAGGGCTGAGTATGAGATCGCTGCGCGTCGCACGGGGCAGAGCTTTCGCGAGCGCTTCTGGTTCGCGGCAGGCGGTCACCTGTACGACGTCATCGACGGTCCGCAGGGCGATGACCCAAGCCTGAGGCCGAATCAGATATTCGCCGTGTCGTTGCGCCACTGCGTGCTCGACGACGAACGCGCACGATCGGTTGTCGACACCTGCGCAAGGCATCTCTGGACCCCCGTGGGCCTGCGCAGCCTCGCTGCGCAAGCAGCGGAGTACACCGGCTCGTACGCCGGGGGTCCGCGGGAACGCGATGCGGTCTATCACCAAGGCACCGTGTGGAGCTGGTTACTCGGCCCATTCGTGTCTGCGCACTACCGCGTCTATCGCGACGTCGCGCAAGCCCGCGCCTACCTCGACGGCATCCGTTCGCATCTGCGCGACGCATGCATCGGTCAGGTCAGTGAAATCTTCGACGGCGATGCGCCGTTCACCGCCGCGGGTTGCTTCGCGCAGGCCTGGGGTGTCGCCGAAATTCTTAGAGCATGGGGAGAATTGCATGAACGCGAGATTGAGCAGCCTGGCGGCCGCAAAGCACGCCGCAGCCCAGCAGCGCTCCGAAGAGAGCGCGCAGACCGCTGAGCAGCGGCGCCTGCAGGAATGCACGGCTGCGCAGCCCGCGTGGAAGAAGTGGGGTCCGTACCTGAGCGAGCGTCAATGGGGCACGGTGCGGGAGGACTACAGTCCGCACGGGAATGCGTGGGAGCACTTCCCGCACGATCACGCGCGCAGCCGCGTCTATCGCTGGGGCGAGGATGGTCTCGCCGGCTTCTCGGATGACCAGCAGCGCTTGTGTCTCGGGCTGGCGTTGTGGAATGGCCGCGATCCCATTCTGAAGGAGCGGCTGTTCGGATTGACGAACAGCGAAGGCAATCACGGCGAGGACGTCAAGGAGCTCTACTACTACCTGGACGGGACGCCGACGCACTCGTACCTGAAGATGCTCTACAAGTATCCGCAGGGCGAGTACCCGTACAGCGATCTCGTGCACACGAACCGGGCCCGTGGCATCGGCGCTGCGGAGTACGAGCTGCTGGATACCGGGGCGTTCGACGACAATCGCTACTTCGATGTGTTCATCGAGTACGCACGCGCTAGCATCGACGATGTCTTGATGCGCGTCACTGTGCACAATCGCGGTCCCGAGGACGCGGTGCTGCACGTACTGCCGCAGCTCTGGTTTCGCAACACGTGGCGCTGGAGTCACGGTGCTTCACGACCGAGACTGCACCAGCAAGGGCACGATCACATCGTCGCCGAGCACGCCGAGCTCGGCACCTTTCATCTCTACGCCGCGAAACCGTCGTCGGGTGAACGGCACGACTTGCTGTTCACGGACAACGAGACCAACACGGCACGTCTCTATGGCCACCCCAATACGGGGTTCGCGAAGGACGCGTTTCACGAGCGTGTCGTGAACGGCAACGAAGCCGCAGTGAATCCGGCGAAGCAAGGTACCAAGGCCGCTGCATGGTATCGGCTCACTGTCCCCGCTGGCGGCTCCATCGAGCTGCGGCTACGTCTGTCGCAGGCAGCCGCATCGCGGCCGTTCGCAGACTTCGACAGGGTATTCGAGCAACGCGTGCAAGAAGCCGACGACTTCTACGCAGCGGTTCAGCATGACATTCCTTGTCCGGATCAACGCAGCGTCCAGCGCCAGGCATTCGCCGGCATGATCTGGAGCAAACAGTTCTTCTACTACGACGTCCCGCAGTGGCTGCAGGGCGATCCGACGCAAGTCGCACCGCCGGCGCATCGCAAGCGCGGCCGCAATCGGGACTGGGCGCATCTCAACAACGCAGACATCATCTCGATGCCCGACAAGTGGGAGTACCCGTGGTATGCCGCGTGGGACCTCGCGTTCCACACCCTGCCGCTCGCGCTGATCGATGCGCAGTTTGCGAAGGACCAGCTCGTGCTGCTCACGCGCGAGTGGTACATGCACCCGAACGGGCAGATGCCTGCGTATGAATGGGCGTTCGGCGACGTCAATCCGCCGGTCCATGCCTGGGCCACGTGGCGAGTCTTCCAGATCGATCGCAAGCAGCGCGGTGACGCCGGCGACCTCGCGTTCCTGGAGCGCGTCTTCCACAAGCTGATGCTCAACTTCACCTGGTGGGTGAACCGCAAGGACGAGGAGGGGCGCAACGTCTTCCAGGGCGGCTTTCTGGGGCTCGACAACATCGGCGTCTTCGATCGCAGCGCGCAGCTGCCAACGGGCGGTCACATCGACCAGGCCGACGGTACGAGCTGGATGGCGATGTATGCGCTCAACCTCATGCGCATCGCGCTCGAGCTCGCGCAGTACAACCCGGTCTACGAGGACATCGCGACCAAGTTCTTCGAACACTTCCTGCACATCGCCGAGGCGATGAACAACCTGGGCGAGGAGGGCATCGGCCTGTGGGACGAGCACGACAAGTTCTTCTATGACGTCCTGCACACGCCGGACGGACGCATGACGCCGCTCAAGGTCCGTTCGATGGTCGGCCTCATTCCGTTGTTCGCCGTGGAAACGCTCGAGCCGGAACTGCTGGACAAGGTGCCGCAGTTCAAACAGCGGCTCGAATGGTTCCTGAACTATCGGCCTGATCTCGCGCAACTGGTCTCGCACTGGCATCACGAAGGGCGCGGCAAACGCCGGCTGCTCTCGCTGCTGCGGGGTCACCGCATGAAGCGCCTGCTCTCGCGCATGCTCGATGAGAACGAGTTCCTCTCGCCGTACGGTGTGCGAGCGATCTCGAAGGTGCATGAGCGCGAGCCGTACCTGTTTCGCGTGGACGGAATGGATTTGAGCGTGCGCTATCTGCCGGCGGAGTCCGATTCCGGGCTGTTCGGCGGAAACTCCAACTGGCGCGGCCCGATCTGGTTCCCGGTCAATTTCCTCATCATCGAATCGCTGCAGAAGTTTCATCACTATTACGGCGATGACTTCAAGGTCGAGTGCCCGGTCGGCTCCGGTCGGTTCGTCACGATCAATGACGTAGCCGAGGAGCTGGGCGCCCGACTGACGCGAATCTTTCTCAAGGACGAGCACGGCCGTCGCCCGGTATTCGCGCAGCACCCGCGCTTGCAGGACGACCCGCATTTTCGCGACTACCTGCTGTTCTTCGAATACTTCCACGGGGACGTCGGCCGCGGCGTCGGCGCTTCGCATCAAACCGGCTGGACTGGCCTGGTCGCAAAACTACTGAAGCCCCGTGCCTCCACCACACCGATCGAAGGTACATCGCCATGAGCACTGCTACATCGCACCTGCCGACTCCCGTCATGCCTCGCTGTGCGCCGCAAAAGCTGCTGCAAGGTCAGAAGGCTCTCGTGACCGGCGCCAGCTCAGGCATCGGTCGTGGAATTGCCCTCGCGCTTGCCGAGGCTGGCGCAGATGTCGTCGTCAACTATTCCTCGGGAGAGGACAAGGCGCGGGTCGTCTGCAACGACATCGAGAAGTTCGGCGTACGTGCGCTCGCCGTCGGCGCCGACGTTTCGGACGAGGCGCAGGTCCAGAAGATGTTCGCGCGCATGTTCGACGAGCTCGGCACGATCGACATCCTCGTCAACAACGCGGGTCTGCAACAGGACGCTCCGTTCGAGGAGCTGACGCTGAAGCAGTGGAACAAGGTCATTGGCGTGAACCTGACCGGGCAGTTCCTGTGCTCACGCGAGGCGGTGCGCGAGTTCAAACGTCGCGGTGTGCGACCGGACGTGTCGTGCTCCGCGGGAAAGATCCTTTGCATCAGCTCGGTTCACGAAGTGATCCCGTGGGCGGGTCACGTGAACTATGCAGCATCGAAAGGCGGCGTGATGCTGATGATGAAGAGCATCGCGCAGGAAGTCGCGCCTTATCGCATCCGCGTGAACAGTATCTGCCCGGGAGCGATCCGCACGCCGATCAATATGGAAGCGTGGGGCACGCCTGAAGCCTACAGCGAACTGCTGAAGCTCATCCCGTACAAGCGCATCGGTGAAGCCGACGAGATCGGGCGCGCAGCTGTGTGGCTGGCGTCCGACTACGCGGACTACGTGCACGGCATCAGCTTGTTCGTCGACGGCGGCATGACGCTGTACCCGGGCTTCGAGACCGGCGGTTGATCGAGGCAGCCGCAACGGGCTCCACAGTTCGTTGCGGCCGCCGCATCGGGTCGCGGGCGCGCAGGCGGATTCTCGCGAAGCGCCCCTCAATAGAGGGCTGCAGTCGTAAATGAGCGTGGCATGGCCGTTGCAACCACTCCAAGCATGAATACACGAGATGGCCTCAGCGCACTGCGCAGGCACTGGCCCGAGTATCTGATCGAAGGCTGGGCCCTGGGCATGTTCATGATCTCGGCTGGCGCGGTCACGACGCTGTTCGACTATCCCGGCTCGCCGCTGAACCAGGCTTTGCAGGACGGCGACCTGCGGCGCGTGCTCACCGGAATCTGCATGGGCCTCACGGCGATGGCGCTGATCTACTCGCCGTGGGGCAAGCGTTCGGGTGCTCACATGAATCCGGCGGTGACGCTGACGTTTCTGCGGCTCGGTCATGTCGCTCACTGGGACGCGGTGTTCTACATCGTCGCGCAATTCGTTGGTGCAACACTCGGCGTGCTGATCGTACTCGCCGTGCTTGGCGACGCATTCGCCGAACCGCCGGTGCGTTACGTCGCGACGCTGCCTGGTATGCGAGGTGTGTGGGTTGCGCTGCTGGCGGAGCTCGCGATCTCATTCGCGATGATGACGACGATCCTCCGCGCCTCGAACTCGCCGCAGTTGATGCGATTCACCGGCATCTTCGCCGGTATCCTGGTTGCGACCTGGATCAGCGTCGAAGCTCCGCTGTCCGGCATGAGCATGAATCCGGCTCGCACTTTCGCGAGTGCATTGCCGGCGAACGTGTGGACCGGATTCTGGCTCTACATGCTCGCGCCGGTCGCTGGCATGCAGGCTGCTGCGGCGCTGTTCACGTGGCAACGAGGTCGCAGCGCGGTGAAGTGCTCCAAGCTCATTCACGCGGATGACCAGCGCTGCATTCACTGCGGCTACGAACCTTCAGCGCTGATGCGCGAGGCATTGTCATGACCCATCCAGCATCAGCGAGCTTCGATGCAGTCATCATCGGGTCGGGCGCAGGAGGGTCCGCGGCTGCCTACAGGTTGGCCAGTGCGGGCCTGCGAGTGGCCGTCGTCGAGAAGGGCAACGAGCTCCCTCGGGATTCGAGCACGCTCGACTTCGACAAGGTCGTCCACCGAGGCTTGTTCAAGAGCAAGGAGCAATGGTTCGACGGCCGCGGCCGCACATTCGCACCGGAGGAGTACTTCAACGTCGGCGGCAAGACCAAGTGGTACGGCGCCGCGCTGCTTCGATATGGACGGCACGAGTTCGAAGCCGATCCCGCGCACCAATGCCTGGGCTGGCCGATCGACTATGACGAGCTGCGGCCGTACTACGAGGAAGCGGAATCGCTGCTCGGAATCCGGTCCTTTGCAGCGGAGCCGGATCTGGTCAGCATCATCGGGCGCCTGCGCAGAGCCGCCGGCAGTTGGCGTAGCGAGAGCCTGCCGCTCGGACTGGCGAAGTCGATACTCGAGCATCCGCTCGAAGCGAGTCGGTTTGACGGGTTCGCATCGGTCGCCGGCCTCAAGGCCGACGGCGAGACAGCATTCTTGTCGAAGCTGCGCGGCCTGCCGAATCTCAAGCTGCTGACCGGCGTCGCGGCGGTGGAGCTCGTGGGAGGGCGCGACAATCCGCGTCGCGTAGTCGGCGTGCGACTCGCGGATGGCCGCGTACTTCACGCGCGGGCAGTCCTGCTCGCGGCAGGTGCCTTGCATTCGCCGCGTCTGCTTGCTCAATACCTCGGGACCAGTGGCCTTGCGCAGCAGCTTCCAGCAGCCGCGAACGTAGGCCGGAACCTGAAGCTGCACTTGTTGACCGCAGTGGTCGCTGTCTCTCTATCGCGAAAGACGGACGTCATTCGCAAGACGACCCTGCTGCTGAACGATGCATTGCCCCACAGCAGCATTCAGCCGCTGGGCTTCAATGGGGAGCTCATCGCAACTCTGGTGCCGCAGGTTGTGCCCAGAGTGCTGGCGCGGCAAATCGGGCAACGCGCTTACGGCTTCTTCCTGCAAACAGAAGATGGCTCCCACGCGGACAACCGCGTAAGCGCAGGCGCTGTGCCCACCATGGACTACGACGCAACCCGTAGTGCGCCAGCCCTGCAGCAGCACGAACGACTGGTGACCACGTTCAAGCGATCTCTCGGCAAGGCCGGCTTGCTGGCATTCTCGGAGCGCATCGGCCTTGCAGGTACCGCACATGCCTGCGGCACGCTTGTGACCGGAACGGATCCGCAGCGCTCGGTTGTCGATGCGAGCGGTCGTGTGCACGGCATGGAGGCTCTGTACGTCGTCGACGGCAGCATTCTGCCGAGATCGAGCCGGGTCAATCCTTCGCTGACGATCTACTCATGGAGCTTGCGCGTGGCACGCGCACTGGCGTTGCGATTGCAGGACGCACCGTCCGAACGAAGAGAAGTGGTGCTGTCATGAGCCTGCGTATTCTTGCGACAATGTGTCTGCTCACACTGGGTGCGATCGCTCGCGCGGACGGCAGCGGGGCAGCACCAATAGTAGCGTCCGTCGATTCGATCGGCATCACGGTGGACGACATGGATCGTGCCGTCGACTTCTACACGAAGGTCCTTGGCTTCGAGAAGCTCGAGCTGCGCGAAGTCTCGGGCGAGCAGTACGAACGCCTTTACGGTGTCTTCGGCATGCGGCTCGCGGTCGCGACGCTGCGGCTGGGCGATGAACGGATCGATCTGATGCAGTTCCTCGCGCCGCGCGGCCGCCCGGAACCTGCGGATTCGAGGAGCAACGATCGCTGGTTTCAGCACGTCGCCATCATTGTGTCGGACATGGACCGGGCGTACGCATGGCTGCGTGAGCACAAGGTTGAGCATGCCTCGACGGGCCCGCAACTGTTGCCGGCCTGGAATCCCAACGCAGGCGGCATCTCGGCCTTCTACTTCCGCGATCCGGACGGCAATCACTTGGAAGTGCTGCACTTCCCCGCAGGGAAAGGCGATCCGAAGTGGCATCGCAAGTCTGAGCGGCTGTTCCTCGGCATCGATCACACGGCGATCGTGGTCGACGACACCGCTGCGAGTCTCGACTTCTACCGTGATGCGCTCGGCCTGCGCGTGGCCGGCGCAAGTGAGAACTATGGTCTGGAGCAGGAGCGGCTCAACAACGTCTTCGGCGCCAGACTTCGCATCACGGCTTTACGGGCGGCGCGAGGCCCCGGAGTCGAG
>Ga0075430_100000697_pt1 | contig 25628 bp, 37 predicted proteins | sample RhiMetdeltSRZDD4_FD_75294 | JGI IMG/M metagenome (GOLD analysis project Ga0075430, IMG submission 75294) | Populus rhizosphere microbial communities from Tennessee, USA - Rhizosphere MetaG P. deltoides SRZDD4 | ecosystem: Host-associated > Plants > Roots > Rhizosphere > Soil | place: USA... | reverse complement strand
CAACCGCGAGCGCCTCAAACATCCGGGCGGAGGGGGATACCATGGGGACCGGTATGGGGGTCGATCCCACCACCCGCGACGCACCTCCGCAGGAGCCGTCCGGGCGCCTGCTCGCCGAGGTGTCGAACGCGATAGTGGTGATCTACAAGGATTGCTACGGGAAGGGTCCCACCAAGGCGCGCACGACCTTCGACGAGGACATGCTCGTGTGCGTGCTCGAAGGAGGCTTTCAGGCCAGCGAGCGGACGCTCCGCGACGCGGGCCGAAGCGAGGTCGTGACGGAGAACCGCGAGGCCTTCCAGGAGGTGCTGCGAGAGCGGTTCATCTCGACGGTCGAGGAGCTGACCGGCCGCAAGGTCAGAGCGGCCTTGAGCGGTGTGGATCCCGAGACCGAGGTGAGCGCCGAGATCTTCCTGCTCGAGCCGACGGCAGAGCTAGGCGACGAGCATGAGCCGGTCCATGCCTAGGCCGAGCAGACCAATCAGACGATCGCCTTGAGCGGGCGGGTGTTCAGGACGTCCGCGGCTGTGGCCCAGCCTCGCCGCGCCGTGGCCACGGAGAGCGCCATGTTCCCAAGGCCGCCCACCGAATGGGCGTCGGTCGAGCACACGATGTGCAGCCCGGCCCGAATGGCGTCGCGGACGTGCTCGCCGCTGAGGTCGAGGCGGCTCGGTAGGCCGTTGACCTCCACGCTCACTCCGTTGTCGAGCGCGACCCCGAACACGCGCTCGAGGTCAAGATCGTTCTCCGGGCGACGGCCGATGAGCCGGCCCTTGGGGTGGCTCAGGCAGCTGACGTGGGGGTTGCGTAGTGCCTCCTCGACGCGTTTCGTGAGCTCGTGCCGAGGCATCCGCTGCCCGGCATGCACGCTCGCCTGGACCCAGTCGAGCTCGGCCAGCACGTCGTCGGGCAAGTCGAGCCGGCCATCGGGCAGGATGTCGCACTCGATCCCGCGGAGAAGGCGGAAGGGCGCCAGCCGCTCGTTCGCGGCCGCGATCTCATCGCCCTGACGGCGGACGTCGTCGGCGCCCAGGCCGCGCACGGCGCCCACGGCGGGCGTGTGATCGCAGATCGCCAGGTACTCGTAGCCGCGCTCGCGGGCGGCGGCTCCCATCTCGAGCACGCTGTCCCTGCCGTCCGACCACGTCGTGTGGCAGTGGAGGTCGCCGCGAATCTCCTTCTCCGTGACGAGCGCCGGGGGGTCCCCGCGAAATGGCTGCTCGCGTAGCTCCGGCGGGCACCAGGGGATGCCGAGGGCGCCGTACAGGGTCGTCTCGTCGGGGGCGGCCGGGAGCGGCCCGAGCCCGTCGACGTAGGCGGCCGACCCCGTGGCGCGCACCAGCTCGGTGCCGAACCGGTCGGGCTCGGCGACCACGAGGCGCAGCGGAACGCCCTCGACGGTGACGCCCAGGGCGCCGCGCTCATCCTCCTCGACGATCGCGACGACCTGGGGCAGCGCGCCGAAGCGGGTCACGACCTCGCGCGGATCATTCGCGGCGCAGACCACGGCGAGCAGCTCGCACGAGTCGCGCAGGCGCCGCGGGTCGCCGGCCGGCTCGCCGCCGAGGGAGGCCGCGACGCTGTGCACGAGCTCCCGGGCGCTGTTCAGCAGGAGGCCGCGGCCGGGTCGCGGACCGGGGTCGCGGGCCAGCGCTTCGAGCAGCCGCGCCTCGGTCTTCGGCCCGACCCCCGGCACCGTCTGCAGCCGGCCGGCGGCCGCCGCCTCGCGCAGCTCGCCGGCGTTCCGAACGCCGAGGGCGCGCGCGAGCTCGACCGAGCGGCGCGCGCCGAGTCCCAGATAGCGCCCAAGCCCGACCAGATCCGGGGCCACCTCGCGCTCGAGCTCGGCAAGCTCGGCGATCGCGCCCGTCTCCACGAGCTCGCGTAGCCGCGCCTCGATCCCGGGCCCGATTCCGCGCAGCTCGCGCACGCGCCCGGTGCGAACCAGCTCATCGACCGGCAGCGCGGCGGACCGGACGGCGTCGGCGGCGCGCCGGTAGGCGCGCGCCATGTACGGGTTCGCGTCGGCGAGCTCGAGTACGGACGCGAAGCTCTCCAGGCGGTCGGCGATCTGGGCGTTGTCCATTCGGGTCAAGTCCCGTAAGTCTCACTCCAGCTCCGCGACGTTGCGGCCGCGGGCGAAGAAGTCCCAGATCTCAACGACGTTCCCCTCGGGATCCTCGAAGTAGATGGACCGGTCGCCGCCGTCGTGCACCACCGGGCCGCGTACGGCGACCCCGGCCGTGTTCAGCCGCGAGACGAGCCCCTCGAGGCGGTCCGGCCCGGCCGAGAAGGCGAAGTGAACGTGCCGCCCGCCCTCGTCGCCGAACTCCTTCGCGCCCGGACACCAGAGGCCCAGCCGCGTGCGCGGCCCGCACGCCAACCACGTGCGCTCGTCGCCCCGTGACAGAACTCTGAGGCCGAGCACTTCGGAGTAGAACGACTCGAGGAGGGACCGGTCGGTCGTCTCCAGGGTGAGCTCGCAGATCCCGTCAACAGGCGCGCGCATTCCATAGGTACGCGTGGGCGGCCTTCGAAGGATCTCGGTCGACCACAGGGGATGGCGGGGACGGCGCGAATCAGGTCCCATGGCCCGAATAGCGGTGGCCTGCGTCAGCCTGCTGGTTGCGAGCGGTTGCGGTACTGGGAGCTCGGAGCGGGCGGTCTCCGAGACGGTCGGGCGCTTCCAGCGCGCGCTCGCCGCGGACGACGGCCGGGCGGGCTGCGCCGAGCTCACCGCAGCTGCTCGCCGGACCCTCGAGCTGGACGAGATGAAGCCCTGCCCCGCCGCCCTGCTCGATCTCGATCTCCTGGGTGGTGGAGCAGCCGCCGAGGTGCAGATCGCGATCACGTCCGCGCGCGCCCGGGTGCCGGGCCGCGGCTCGCTCTTCCTCGACCAGACGCCCACGGGCTGGCGCATAGGCGCGGCCGGGTGCGTGCCCGGCAGGTTCGACGGCCCGTACGACTGCGAGCTCGATTGATGCGCGGGCCGGGGGCGATGATGGCCGTCTACTGCGCGATCATCGCGAGCGGGATCGTGCTGGCGCTCGTTCTCGGGCTGACGCATCAGTGATGCGCCGCCTGCTGCGCGAGAACGGGCTGTCGATCGTCTTCCTTGCGCTGTTCGTGGTTGCGCTGGTGCTCCAGGCGATCGCGGGCCACGCGCTCTTCAACGACGAGCAGCAGCAGCACAGCGAGCCTCCGATCGGCTTCTGGCGCTACGTCCTCTCGTCGTCCTACCTCTCCGCCGTGATGGAGAACTGGCAGTCGGAGTACCTGCAGTTCACGCTCTTCATCCTGCTCACGGTCTGGCTTCTTCAGAAGGGCTCGCCCGAGTTGAAGCCGCTGCACGAGGCCGGCCGCGAGTCCGACAGCGATCAGCAGATCGGACGCCACGCGGGCGCTGATGCCCCGAGATGGGGACGCGTAGAGGGGCTGCGGCGAGTCATCTTCGAGAACTCGCTCCTCATCCTGAGGGGGTGATCTGGCTCTCCACGTGGCTCGCCCAGTCCGTGACAGGGGCCACCGACTACAACGCCGAGCGTCTTTCGCACCAGCAGGACCCACTCTCGTGGTGGGACTATCTGAGGAGCGCCGACTTCTGGGAGCGCACGCTGCAGAACTGGCAGTCGGAGTTCCTGGCCGTCGGCTCGATGGTGATCTTCGCGGTCTATCTCCGCCAGCGTGGCTCGCCCGAGTCCAAGCCGGTCGGCGCCGCGCATCGCGCGACCGGCGTCGAGAGCTGACGAGACGTCATCTGTCGATGACGTCGCGCTCCGGCGCTTCGGTGGGCTCGGCCTCGGGGTCCTGAGAGGGATGCGGCTCGCTGGTGCTGGTCGCGCCCGTCGGCGCATGAGGCGCCGCGCCGGGCTTATGGCCGACCTCGGGGTCCCGCGGGTCCTCGCGGTGCTCGTAGGGGTCCGGCCACTCCGTCGGATCGGGCTCGCCCACCGGGTTGTTCAGGGCGTGGTGTGGCTCGGCGTCCTTCGACCGGTCCCCGGGCTCCACCTCGGCGGGCGTCGCGTCCGACACGCCGTTCGTGGGGTCCTCGGTACGACCCGGGGCGGCCTCCTCAGGAAGGTGCAGCAGGTTCTCGACTCGGTGCACGTCGCTCACCTGCTCCGCACGCGTCCCGAGCAGCTCTACCAGGCTTGCGCTGGCGACCTCCCCGCGCAGCTCCGCCACGCCCGCGGCCACGTTCACCACGACTTTGCCCTTGTCGACGTCCGAGTCCCTGAAGATGGCCGACTCGACCTTCCGCGCTATCGCCGCGTCGCCCGGCGGCTTGCGCCGAGGCGCCCGCTTGGGGCGCCTGGACTGTGCCTTCTTCGGTCGGGGCGCAGGTGGCGCCGCGGGAACGTCGACCGTGCCGTTGCCGCGCAGCTCGTTCAACAGCGAGCCGGCCACGCCGATGGTCATCTTCGCCGGGACGAGCGACAGCCGGGCGACGGAGGAAACAATGCTCTTGATCATGGGGGGTCGTCTTCGGGTCGGGGCAGTCCGTTCATCGACGGTGCCCGGCTCAGGCGAGCGGAAACGTCACCCGGTCGAGTCCGGCGCCGTTGCTCGACCCGCCAACAACCGGGGTTCGCCACGCGGGACCGGGTACCCGTGGTAGCTCCCCGACCCCGAGAGAGGGACCCCGACATGTCCGAGCAGACCACCCGCGATGCCAAGTTGATCCAGTACCTGAACGAGGCTTATGGCAAGGAGAAGGAGCTGGAGCTCGCGCTCGAAGCGCACATCGCGCTCACCACTCGCATGCCGTACAAGAAGCGGCTGCGCGAGCACCTCACCGAGACGAAGAGGCACGGCCGCGAGCTGGCGAAGCGCATCCGGCGCCTCGGCGGGCATGCAGGGCCGCTGCCTCAGGCCGCCCCGGACGCGCTGGCCGGCGCCGCCGAGAAGGCTCAGGCGGTCGCATCCAAGGGGCTGGCGGCGGCAAAGGGGCCGCTTCACGCGGTCCGCGGCACCGGCGAGAACGAGAAGATGCTGAAGAACGCGAAGACCGAGTACTTCAGCGAGCACGAGGAGATCGCGACCTACACGGCGATCGAGACGTTCGCCGAGGCCGTCGGCGACGCCGAGACCGCCAAGCTCGCGCGCACCATCCGCCGGGACGAGGAGCGCATGGCGAGATTTCTCGAGCGCCAGATCTCGACGCTGGCCCGGGCGGTGGCGACCGAGGAGGTGCCCGCGCGCGAGCGGCGGGGCTCCGGGGCCAAGCGACGCGCGGCCTGAACCGGCGCTCGCCGGGTAAGCGAGACATATGAACCGCCTCCGTGAGATAGAAGCGCTCGGCCAGTCGGTGTGGCTCGACAACCTCAACCGCCAGCTGCTCGACGGCGGCGACCTCGAGCGGTTGATCGCCGAGGACGGCCTGAGCGGGGTGACCTCCAACCCCACGATCTTCGAGAAGGGGATGGGGCACTCAGACCGCTACGACGACGCCTTCCGGGAGGCTCTCGACGACACCGAGGACCCACAGGAGCTGTTCGAGCGCCTGGCCTACCAGGACGTTCGCGACGCGGCCGAGCTGCTGCGGCCGACCTTCGAGGCGACCGAGGGGGCCGACGGCTACGTCTCGTTCGAGCTCCCGGCGTCCCTGGCCCGCGACCGCGACGCCTCCGTGGCGGAGGCGCGCCGCCATCGGGACGCGATCGGCCGCGCGAACGTGCTCATCAAGGTGCCGGGCACCGAGGCCGGCCTGGGCGCGTTCGAGGAGCTGACCGCGGGTGGGGTGAACGTGAACGTCACGCTCCTGTTCGCGGTGTCCCGCTACGAGGAGATCGCCGCGGCCTACGTGCGCGGGCTCGAGCATCGCCTCGAGGCGGGCGAGTCCGTGGATCGGTCGGCCTCGGTTGCGAGCTTCTTCGTGTCGCGGGTGGACACCAAGGTCGACGAGGCGCTCGACGGCACGGGGCGTGAGGACCTGCGCGGGAGGGCGGCGGTTGCAAACGCCAAGCTGGCCTACCGCTCGTTCACCCGCATCTTCTCGGGCGAGCGCTGGGAGCGGCTGGCCGCGGCGGGCGCCGCGCCGCAGCGCCCGCTCTGGGGATCGACGTCGACGAAGAACCCCGACTACTCGGACACGCTCTACGTCGACGAGCTGATCGGCCCGCACACGGTGAACACGATGCCCGACGCGACGATCGAGGCAGCGCGTGACCACGCAACCGCCGAGCGAACCGTCGACCGCGACGTGGACGCCGCCGAGACCGTGATGCGCGAGGTGCGCGAGGCGGGCGTCGACGTGGACGACATCGTCGAGCGTCAGCTCGTGGACGAGGGCGTGCAGGCGTTTGCGGACTCCTACGAATCGCTGCTCGAGACGCTCGAGCGCAAGGCATCCGAGCTGAGGACGGGCGCCGGGCACGGCGGCTGAGCGCGATGTCGCTCACCTTCGGCACCGGCCCGCTCGCGCCGCGCCCGGCCGGCGTCTTCAACGGCTCGCTCGGCCTCCCGGAGACGGTCCTGTTCTTCGATCCATACCTGCCGCGGGTGCGCGCGCTGCTCGACGGCGAGACCGTGGCCGACAGCCTCGCGACCAAGCTCCTCCACGAGAGTGGCCGGCTGCCGGTCTTCTACTTCCCGCTCGGCGACGTGCGCACCGACCTGCTCGAGCCCTCCGGCACCTCGGTCGAGGTTCCGTCGAAAGGGGTGGCGAGCTACCGCACGCTTCGTGGCCGGAAGCGGGCGGTGACCGATGCCGCGTGGGTCTTCGAGTCTCCGGTCGAGGCCGCCGGTTTCCTCGCCGGCCACCTCGCCTTCGACTGGACGGCGATCGACGAGTGGTTCACCGAGGACGAGCTGGTGCTCGGCCATCCGCGCGACCCCTACAGCCGTATCGAGGTGCTGAGGTCGACCCGCCACGTGCGCGTGCTTCTCGAGGGCGAGCTCCTGGCGGACACGCGACGGGCAAAGATCCTCTACGAGACAGCGCTGCCGCCGCGCTTCTACATCCCCGCCGCCGACGTGCGCACGGAGCGGCTCGTGCCGAGCCCCAACCGCTCGCGCTGCGCCTACAAGGGCTCCGCCTCGTACTGGCACGTGCGGGTGGGGGACCGGCTCGCGGAGGACCTGGTCTGGACCTACCGGAATCCGGCCCACGACGCCCTGCCCGTGGCCGACATGCTCTGCTTCTTCAACGAGCGGGTGGACCTCGAGGTCGACGGCGAGCGCGCCGAGCGCCCGCGAACCCAGTGGTCGCGGGCCGCCGATCAGGAACACGCGGGCGCGTCGGCGCTCCAGGGGCTGATGGGCAGCCGCTAGAGCGCCGCCGGCCGGGAGTCAGGCAGCCTCGGCCGCGGTCGAGAGGCGGTCGAGCGCTCGTCGCAGCAGGCGCGAGACGTGCATCTGGGAGTAGCCGATCCGCTCGCCGATCTCGCGCTGCGTGAGGTCGCTCCTGAACCGCAGCTCGACCACCTGTCGCTCCACCTCGGGAAGCGCTCGCCAGGTGCTGGCGATCGCGTCGCGATCCTCCACGAGCTCGTAGGCGGGGTCGTCGTTGCCCATGAGATCGACAAGCGTCGCCGATTCGTCCTCGTCGCGCGAGGTCGGCTGGTCGAGCGATGCGGCCTCGTAGCTCGCCGACGCCTCCTGCGCCTCGAGAACGTCCTCGATGGAGCAACCGAGTGAGGCCGCAACCTCTCGCACCTTGGGCGAACGGCCGAGCCGCTTCGACAACTCCTCCGTCTCGCGGCTCACGGCCAGCGAGCGCTCCTGCAGGTCGCGCGGCACGTGCAGCGACCATCCCTTGTCGCGGAAATGCCGCTTGAGCTCGCCGAGGATCGTCGGCGCCGCGTAGCTCGTGAACTTCGAGCCGCGGCCGGGCTCGAAGCGGTCGATTGCCTTGACGAGGCCGAGGCAGGCGACCTGAAGCAGGTCGTCGAACGGCTCGTCCGTGTACGTGTAGCGCAGCGCCAAGTCCCGCGCGAGCGGCAGGAACCGCTCCGCTAGCTCCTCGCGGGCGGCGAGGTCACCTTCATCGTGGTAGCGAATCAGGAGTTGGCGCTCGATCTCCCGCGCGTTCTCGCGGGAGCCGGCGCCTGTGTGCCGACCGTTGGGCCAGCCAGGCGATGCGATCGCCAATACGGCCATGTGCTGGGACCTCCGTCGTAAGTGACAAAGGTCCGCTGCGCGACCGCTGGTCCGACCGCACGTCGTCCCTCAGAATCGGGTACGACACTGGCTGAGCCGTCATCCGACTCAGCTGAGCATCTGGTTTCAGTCTGTCCTTCTGGTGCGGATTCTAAACTCCTGCACCTATTCGTCCAAGCGGACCACCCGGACTGCACCAATTCATCTAAACCATTCCGTTGACTGGCGCCGCTCGAATGGGTACCCTTCGACGCCCGCCGCCCCCTGAGCGCGATCAACGAGAGGAGAGCATGGCGTACCTGAACTGCCCGACCTGCCGGCTGACGGTCTACCGACCTGTCCTGTCCCTCGGCGACGAGGACTGCCCACGCTGCCGCGCAAAGCTCGGGCAGGCCAGCAGGCTCTTCCGCTCCTCGCTTCCGCCGCGCCTGCTCGAGACGCGGCGCAAGGCGTCGGGCAAGACGGTGTCTGCGCGCTCGGCGTAGAGGGCGCCTTCTCAGCTTGTCGCCTGGAGGATCCGCTCGATCCGGTTGAGGATGTCCGTGCTGGGGTGTGACAGGGCGCTCGCACGGTCTAGGAGCATCTCGACGTATTCGCGCAGCTGGTCGCCGGACTGGACGCACGCCTCGATGCGGTCCAGGTGATCGGGGTTCGGAAAAGACTCCTGTCGGACGCGGTCGAGCAGGAGCTCGACGTACGCATCTCGAAGTGACGAGCCGGCCATCGCTACCTCCGGGGTTCGAACGGTGGGCTTTCGAGTGCCCGGTCACCCGCGGTCGCAAACGGCGCCGGTGTTCACGTGGACCCGCCTAGCGCCGCATCGGGCACGTTCGAAACAAATGATGCATGCGTTTCCAGGAAGTTCCTGTGGGTAGCTAGTCCATACCAGGCATTTACGCAAGGAGACAGTGATGGCCAAGGATCTGAGCGACAACGTACGCGACGCATTCCAACAGGTGGTCAAGGACGCCGTTAAGAACATCGGTGACTCGAAGCCCGTGAAGAGCGCAAGCAAGAGCGGGAACCTGTCGGGCGCGCGCGGCGTGGCCGCCGGAGCCGGACTGGCCGCCCTCGCGCCTTTAGCGAAGAAGGGATACGACGCCCTGCGCTCCAATGGCGGGCCCAGCCTGCCCAGCCCGAAGCCGGGCAAGGCGGCCGCGAAGGCGGCCTCGTCGATCGGTGATCGGGTCGGCAAGAGCGTCAAGGAAGGCGTGAGTCAGAAGGTCGACGAGGCCGGCGGAGCCGGCGGATTGGCCAAGCAGGCCGCCGGAGGACTTCTTCCAGGTGGCAACTCGAACGGTGGTGGAGGCAACAAAGGCATGCCAGGAGTCGGAAAGGGCCGGCGAATGCCGGTGCAGCAGTCAGTGGATGTGGCTGTCCCGCGGGAGACGGCCTACAACCAGTGGACGCAGTTCGAAGATTGGCCGGAGTTCATGCACCGCGTCACGCGCGTGACGCAGGAGGAGGACAACGAGGTCTCGTTCGCCACCAAGATCTGGACGCGGACGAGGGAGTTCAAAGCTGAGATCGAGACTCAGCGTCCGGACGAGCGGATCAAGTGGACGGTCTCGCAGGGCATCACCCATACCGGCGTCGTCACCTTCCATGAGCTCGCTCCGAGCCTGACGCGGATCGAGCTGAACATGGACGTCGAGCCCGGTGGGATGATCGAGAAGCTGGCGCGCGGCATGCGCAACGTGAAGCGCGCGGCCCGCGGGGACCTTCACAGGTTCAAGGCGTTCATCGAGATGCAGGAGCTGGAGACCGGCGCGTGGCGCGGCGTGATCGAGGAGGGCGAGGTCGTAGAGGAGCACGACCCGTCGTATGACGAGGGCCGGAGCTACAGCGATGTGGACGCCCTCCGCGAGGACGAAGAGGCGGACGACGCGGATCAGGATCAGGATCAGGACGACGAGGACGAGGACGAGGACCAGGGCGAGCGCCAGCAGTCCAGCCAGGCGCAGCGCTCGAGGTCGCGGAGCAGCAGCTCGTCGAACCGGCGCAGCTCGGGCTCGGGCTCCTCGGCAAAGCCGCGTTCGTCGTCCAAGCGCCAGACGCGGAGCCGCGGCTCGACCAACGGCAGCAAGGCCAGCAACGGCGGCGGGTCCAAGCGGTCGAAGTCGTCGAGCGGGTCATCTTCGAGCCGGTCGTCCTCGGGCGGGTCGTCGCGGAGCCGTTCGACCGGCGGCAAGCGCAAGAGCTCGAGCCGGAGCTGACCGGCGAGTGACTGCCGTCGTCAAGGACGCCGTCACCAAGCGCCTCTCGGGCGATCGCCCGTCGGCGTTCAAGGCGGCGCTTGTGGCGAGCGCCGTCGGCCTTGGGGTGGCGGTGCTCGCGTATCGGGTTCTCAGGAGCTAGGAGGCACGGATGCGATTTCCAGGAAGCGGTAACAGGTCGTCGCCTTCGATCGACCTTCGAAAAGTGGCTGTCGCGGCGCTTGCCGCCGCGCTCGAGGACCTGAGTGACTCAGGTAGTCGACGGAACGGCGGTTCCGGCGACCGTCGAAAGGGTCTCGGGGTCGTGAAGGCGGTGGCCGCCGGGGCTGCCGTCGTCACAGCCGGTAAGGCCGCGTTCAAGGGCTATCAGGGCGTGCGCGAACAGTTGCTCGACGACGACGAGGCGTCGGAGGACGAGGAGTTCGACGAAGACGAGGACCTCGCGTTCGAAGACGACGAGGAGTTCGAGGACGAGCCCGAGGCCGAGGAGGAGTTCGAGGACGAGCCCGAGGCCGAGGAGGAGCTCGAGGACGAGCCCGAGGCCGAGGAGGAGCTCGAGGACGAGCCCGAGGCCGAGGACGAGCTCGAGGACGAGCCCGAGGCCGAGGAGGAGCTCGAGGACGAGCCCGAGGCCGAAGAGGAGCTCGAGGACGAGGAGCTCGAGGACGAGCCCGAGGCCGAGGAGGAGCTCGAGGACGAGGAGCTCGAGGAGGAGCCGGAAGCCGAGGAGGAGATCGCTACGGCCGACCGCCCTCCGGAGCCCCCCTCCGATGACGACGCCGAGGAGGAGCCGAAGCCGAGGAGATCCCGGTCGAAGGCCAAGGCCAAGGCCGGCAATCGCTGATCGCGCGGGAGGAGCCCATGGCACGAGGCAACGACTCCGACAAGAGTGCGGCGGAGCAGAAGCAGGCGGAAACCGACCGCTACCGGAAGGCCGCCGAGGACGCCCTGCAGCAGCTCGACTGGGCGATCGGCTACCTGCACGGCATCCGCAAGGTCCAGATCTCGCGGGCGCTGGCCAAGAACCGTTCGTACATCCGGCAAGAGCTGATGGGCAGGTCGGAGCAACCGATGCCCAGCGAGGAGACAACCGAGACGTGACACCCATCTTTGAGGAGGCAGGGCCATGGCGATAGCACAGTCAGGAGCACGCGGATACATCGACCGCCCACGGCCCAGCGGGCTGGCGGACGTGATCGAAGTGATCCTCGACAAGGGTCTCGTGATCGATGCGTACGTCAGGGTCTCCCTGATCGGCATCGAGATCCTCACAATCGATGCACGGATCGTGATCGCGAGCGTGGACACATACCTCCGCTTCGCGGAGGCCGTGAACCGACTCGACATCGCCCACGACGACGACTCGAAGGGACTTCCCGAGCTCATGGATTCCATGACGGAGGGTGGCGCGAAGTCGAAGACGCGGGGTGCGCTCGAGGGGGTCAAGGAGAAGCTCACCGGCGACGACGACGACGACGATGACAAGAAGGAGAAGAGCTCGTCGCGCAGGCGCTCGTCGTCGAGCGGATCTTCGCGCTCGCGGTCGAGCCGAAGCAAGGGGAGCAGTTGACCAGCTCCACTTCGACCGTCTACGTCTACGGCGTCGTGCGCGCCGCAGACGCGGGCAAGCTGGACGTGTCGGGCGTCGAGGACGCCGCGGTGCGAACGGTGGCGAGCGACGGTCTCGCAGCGCTCGTGAGCGATATCGAAAGCGACTCGCTGGCGGCCGCCCGCGAGATCCGCGCGCACTGGCGTGTGCTCGAGGAGGCATCGGGCTCGGCCACCGTCCTGCCGGTGCGTTTCGGCACCGTGATGGAGAGCGAGGCCGCCGTCCGTGAACGCCTGCTCGAGCCGAACGCCGACTCTCTCACGACGGCCTTGGAGCAGGTCGACGGACGGATCCAGCTGAGCGTCAAGGGCGTCTACGACGAGGAGGCCTTGTTGCGCGACGTGGTCCGGCACGCGCCGGCAATCGCGACGGCACGCCGCCGCATAAGCGAGCTTCCGAGCGACGCCGCCTACTACCAGCGGATCCAGCTCGGCGAGGCGGTTGCCGCCGGGGTGGAACAGCGCCGCGAGGCGGATACGGCCTCCGCGCTCGAGCGGCTGGAGCCGCTGTCCGTGGCGGCGCGGTCCGAGCCGGTCTCCGCGCCGGATGCGGCGTTCAATCTCGCCTTCCTGGTGGATCGTGACCGGGTCGACCCGTTCAGCGCCGCGGTGGCCGAGCTCGGAAAGGCGTACGGCGATGCGCTTCAGCTGCGCTACGTAGGCCCGTTGCCGCCCTACAGCTTCACCGAGGTCGACCTGACCGCGGAGAGCCACGCATGGGCTTGATCACCGGTCTTCTCACCCTTCCTTTGGCGCCCGTCAGAGGCACGGTCTGGCTCGCCGAACGCATCCAGGAGCACGCTGAGAGCGAGTTGTACGACGAGACCGCGATCCGCATGGGCCTCCTCGAGCTCGAGCAGGCCAGGGAGACCGGTGAGATGGAGGAAGCCGAGATAGCCGCCGCGGAGGACGCGCTCATCGAGCGGCTCGTGGAGATTCGCGCCGCCCAGGAGGAGGAGAGCGATGGCAGGGTCGGATGACGGCGGGCGCCTGTCCGCGAGCGAGCTGAGCAAGGCCGCTCTGAGCACTGTCCAGGAGCTGACCGGGTACGAAGCCGAGGCCGTGACCGGGCTGGAGTGGGACGGGGATCTCTGGCAGATCACGGTTGACGTGCTGGAGCTCGAGCGGGTGCCGAACACCACGGATGTGATCGCCTCGTATGCGGTCCAGCTCGACGAGAGCGGGGCGCTGCGCGGCTACAAGCGGGTGTCGCGTTTCCAGCGCGGTCAGGTGTCGGGGGACTGAGACGTGGAGGCCGGCAGCTCCCTCACACCGCGTCGGAATGCGCTTCCCGGACGACCGGCCGAAACGAATCTCGCCGACATCCTCGAGCGCGTGCTCGACAAGGGCATCGTGATTGCCGGCGACATCCAGATCAACCTTCTCGACATCGAGCTCCTGACCATCAAGCTGCGGATCCTGATCGCGTCCGTCGACCGCGCCCGTGAGATGGGAATCGATTGGTGGGAGTCCGACAGCACGCTCCGGTCGTCGTCCGGTCCGCCCGAGGTAGCCGGGGGTGATGCTTCAGACCGAAAGCGGCTCGAGCGCGAGAACCGAGAGCTGCGCGAGCGTCTTGAGCGCATCGAGCGCCAGATCGGAGTGGGAGACCAGTCGTGAGCGGGCTGGAGGAGTGGGCGCGCGCACGCGCGCCGGAGCTTCTGGCCAGAGCCGAGGAAGAGGCGGTCGCGGCGCTCCGTCAGGCGCTCATCGAGGCGACGGTCGGCGGGCGTCCAGCCGCCCCGAAGCCCGCCCCCTCGCGCGAGCCGCGCCGGGACCAAGCCGAGGGCCATGCGCTCTGGGCGTACGCGGTCACGCGCGCCGGCCAGGCGCTCTCCGGAGCGCCGGCGGGAGTCGATCCCGGCGCGCCGGTCGAGCGGATCGTCCACGGTGGACTCGCCGTGCTCGCGAGCCGGGTCCCCCTCGCGGAGTTCGGCGAGGACCCTCTTCGCGAGAACCTCAACCGGCTCGATTGGCTGGAGCGCGTGGCGCGGGCGCACGAGACCGTGCTCGAGCAGGCGCTGGCCGACGGCCCGATCGTGCCTCTGCGCCTCTGCACCATCTATTCGAACGAGGACGGGATCCGGACGATGCTCGATCGGGAGGAGGAGCACCTGACCGGCACCCTCGATCGTCTCGCCGGACGGCAGGAGTGGGGCGTGAAGCTCCTGCTCGATCCCGACACGCTCGCGCGCGCGGCGCGTGAGCGCAGCCCGGAGATCGCGGGGCTCGAGGAGGAGCGCTCGGGTCGCAGCGGCGGTGGCGCGTACATGATCGGCCGCAAGGTCGACCGGCGCCTCGCCGAGCTCACCCATCAGCTGGCCACCGAGGTGGCCGAGGACGTGCACGCGCGCCTCGAGGACTGCACCGAGGATTCGGTGCTGAATCCGCCGCAGAACCGCGAGCTGTCCGGGTACGAGGGCGAGATGCTCCTGAACGGCGCGTACCTCGTGGAGTCGAGTCGCACGGAAGAGCTGCGCGACGTGCTCACGCGGCTCGAGGAGCGCCACAGCGCGTTCGGCGCGCGCCTCGAGCTGACCGGGCCCTGGCCGCCCTACAACTTCGCCTCGCGCCTCGCGCCGGCATGAGCACCGCCATCGCCGAACGGGAGGTCGCGCTCGTCGATCTCGTCGATCGCCTGCTGGCCGGCGGGGTCGTGCTCGCGGGCGAAATCACCCTGTCCGTCGCGGACGTGGACCTCGTGTACGTGAGCCTTCGGGCGCTGATCAGCTCGGTTCCTACGGCCGAGCAGGGCGCGCTGCCGAGGATGGGAAGCGCGCTGTGATCGAGCTGTACGCGATCGCGCAGCGCCCCGGCCCGCCGCTGCCCGACATCGCCCCACTACGCGAGCTGGCGTGCGGCGAGCTCGGCGCGATCTGCGGGACCGCCGCTGAGGAGTCCGAGATCACGGAGGACGCGCTCTGGCGCCACGAGCGGATCGTGGAGGCCGTGATGGAGACCCGCGACCTCCTGCCGGTGCGCTACGGCACCCGCTTCGCAGGCGACGAGCAGGCGGTGGACGTGGTGGCCGCGCGCAGCGGCACGCTGAAGGCGGCGCTGGAACGGGTTCGCGGGGCGGTCGAGCTGTCCTTCCGCGTGCGCGCCCGGGAGCCGGATGTGAGCATCGACGTTCACGCTTCCCTCCAGCCGCTCGCTCGCGAGTCGATGACTCGCCCCGCCCCCGACGAGGGTGAGCTGCTGCGAGCCGCCTACCTGGTGGAGCGCGACCGGGTGCCCGAGGTGCGCGACGAGGTGGCGCGCCTCCAGCACGAGCACCCTGAGCTCAGCCTGCTCCTGACCGGTCCGTGGCCCCCCTACAGCTTCGTGGAGCGATGAAGGACAAGGTTCTCCACCGGCCGCCGGACATCGAGCTGTTCGCATCCGAGCGGCCGCGGCTCGACAACGCCTTGACCCGCCGTATCGGCGCTGACCCCGAGAACCTCGAGCGCGGCCTGGCCCAGCTCGTGCTTACGATCGTGGAGCTGCTGCGCCAGTTGATGGAGCGCCAGGCCCTGCGCCGGATCGACGCCGGCGGGCTCACACCCGAGCAGGAGGAGCGACTCGGCGTGGCGTTCCTCGAGCTGAGCCGGCGAATGGAGGAGCTGAAGGACGAGTTCGGGCTCGAGGACGACGACCTCAACCTGAACCTCGGGCCGCTCGGCAACCTCCTATAGGCGGCCCCGGTCCCCAGGTCTGGAGGTCGGCCACGAGGCCTGATCAGACGCGGGCGCCACGCAGCGCCGGGAGCACCCGCTCGCCGTAGAAGCGAAGCGCGCCCTCGGGGTCGGCGGCCGAGGTGTTCTGGACGCATACCACGGTCGCTCCGAGCTCCTCGAGCTGACGGATCCGCTGGAGGTGGTGCTCGGCGTCAGGGCCGAGGATGAAGCTGTCGGCGAACTCCTCGTCGCTGACCTGCGCCTCGGCGTGCCGGTACATGGCCGGCGGGTCGTGCCAGTCGTCCGTGTAGAACTCCGGCGGTTGCGTGGCCTTCCACGTGCGCGCGGCCTCGAGCGCGGCTTCCTCGCTCTCGGCCCACGAGAAGCCTGCTTGGAGAATGATCTCGCCGGGCTCCTTGCCGGCCTCGTCGCACGCGGCCCGGTAGGCGTCGATCACGTCAGGCGCCATGTCGGGATCGCCCAGCGTCCAGAGGCCGTCGCCGAGCCGCGCGGCCACCTGCGCGGCGTCGGGGCCGAAGGCCGAGACGTACATGGGCGGCCGGCGCTCGCCGCGGGTATGAAGGAATGCCCGCTTGGTGCGGAAGTAGCGCCCCTCGTAATCCACGCGCTCCCCGTCGAGCAGGCGGCCGATGATCTCGAGCGCCTCCTCCAGGCGCCGGACCTGCTCGCCCGTGGACGGCCAGTCCATGCCGCACGGAGACTCGTTCAGCGCCTCGCCCGAGCCGAGCCCGAGGTAGGCCCGGCCAGGACACATCTCCTCCATGGTGGCGGCGAGCTGCGCCACGACGGCGGGGTTGTAGCGATGGACCGGCGCCGTGACACCGGTGCCGACGCCGACGCGCTCCGTGGCCTCGCCGATCGCGCCCAGGAGCGCCCACGCCTGACACGACTCGCCGGGCTCCCACCAGGGCTGGAAGTGGTCGGACACGTTCACGCTGTCGAATCCGGCGTCCTCGGCCGCGACGGCGTGGCGAACCAGCGCACCAGGTGGGAACTGCTCGGTCGGGAGCTGGACCCAGTAGTCCATGGCGGTCGGCCTTTAGGCCTGCTGCTTGTCCATCTTGCGAGTGTCGCGCGGCTCGACGTACGGCTCCTGGTCCTCCGGCATCCCCTCCTCGATGGCGCGGCCGCGCTCCAGCTCCGCATTGAACTCGGCGCCGAGCAGGATCATGATGTTCGAGATCCAGAGCCAGACCAGGAACACGATCGGGCCGGCCAGCGCGCCGTAGGTCTTGTTGTAAGAGCCGAAGTTCGCGACGTAGAACGCGAACGCAAGCGAGGCGATCACCCAGCCGATCACGGCGAGGACCCCGCCCGGCGACAGCCAGCGGAAGCCCGGATGCTTGACGTTCGGCGCCGCCCAGTAGAGCACCGCAAAGAGGAACGAGACGAACACCAGCATCACCGGCCACTTGGCAATGTTCCAGATCTGAATCGCGGTGTCGCCTACTCCGACGAGCCCGCCCACCTCGCGGGCCAGACCGCCCGACAGCGTGACCGCGACGGCGCTCACGGCGGTGAGCACCATCAGCAGCACGGTGAGCCCGATGCGAACGGGCATCGCCTTCCATATGGGGCGGCCCTCTTCGATGTCGTAGATGGCGTTCGACGCGCGCATGAAGGCGCCCACGTAGCCCGAGGCGGAGTAGACGGCCGCCAAGAGGCCGATCACGAAGAACACGCCGGCGGCGCCCTGGCTGCCCTGGAGGTTCTCGATGGCGCTCGTGAAGATGTCCTTGGCGGGGCCGGGCGCCACCGAGCCGAGGTTGTCGATCAGCGGTTGGGTGGCCGAGTCGCCGATCAGGCCCAGCACCGAAACGAGCACGATCAGCGCCGGGAAGATGGCAAGCACGCCGTAGTAGGTGAGGGCGGCCGCCCAGTCGGTGAGGTTGTCGTCCTGAAACTCCGTGACGGAGCGCTTGAGCACCCCGATCCAGCTGCGCTTGCTGAGGTCGGTCGGGCTCTGGGGGCCCGTGTCTTCCTCGGGTGCGGTGTCGTCCCGCTCGCGCTCGTCGGTCACGCCGATCGCCTCCGGATCAGCCACAGCGCGACCAGGCCCGCAACGATGCCGCCGGCGGCGATGCCAACGCCCGCGGGCTTCTCCCTGGCCTGCTGCTGGACGTCCTGTGCCTTCTGACGCACCTGCTCTTTGACGTTCGCCTTCTGGGAGAGCGCCTCCACCGTCTCGCCGAGGTCCCTGCGGGTCTGCTCGATCTCGCGCCGGAGCTCGTCCTGGCGCTGCTCGTCGGTCATCCCGGCTTCGCTCATGAGCGCGCCCTCGCCTTCACGGTGTCGACGTCGAGCTGCACGCTCTCGATCGTCTGCTCAGGCTTGGCCGGCGTAGCCTGGTCGACCTGCTTCTTGCCTGCCAGGGCGAGGATTCCCGCGACGGCCAGCAGGACCGCTCCGACGATGACGGCGGCGATCCAGGGCTCGAGCAGGGTGCCTACGCCCACGATCGCGGCGGCTACGAGCGCTCCCACGCCGTAGAGCGCCACAAGGCCGGCGCTGCCGAACATGCCGGCACCCCTGCCCGCGTGCTTGCCCTTGGCGGTGAGCTCCGCCTGGGCGAGGCGCATCTCCTGGCGGATCAAGGTCGAGGTCTGCTGGGAAAGGCGCTGAACGAGCTCGCCGATTGGGCGCTCGTCAGTGGTCGTGCTCTCCTCCATGGGCTGGGAGTACCCGTCCTGCGCTTTGGTAAGCACCCTGGCCAGTGGGGGTCTACGCCGCCTCCGCGAGCGCTGCCACCTCGCGCGTCTCGGCGAGGCGCTCGAGCGCCTTGTGCTCGATCCGTCGCACGCGCTCCGGGGAGAGGCCGAGCCGGCGGCCCGCCTCGCGCAGCGGGGTGGGGGCGGCGCCGCCCACGCCGTAGCGCAGCACGATCACCTCGCGCTCCTGGTCCGGCAGCCGGCGCAGCGCCGCGCGCACGGCCTCCTCGCGCAGGCCGATCTCCACGACCTCCACGGGCTCGCGCTCGTCGCTCGGCAGCAGGTCGCCCAGCTCGGTCTCGCCCTCCTCGCCGATGGGCCGCTCGAGGCTCGTAACCGTGCGCGTGAACTCGCGGGTCTCCTCGATCTCCTCGAGCGTCAGGTCCACGGCGGCGGCGATCTCCGCGTCGGTGGGAGGCCGCTCGAGCCGGGCCGCAAGGTCGCGCTCGACCCGGACGATCTTGCGCTGGCGCTGGCCGATATGCACCGGCAGGCGGATCGTGCGGCCCTGGTTCGCCAGGCCGCGCTGGATCGCCTGCCGGATCCAGAAGGTCGCGTAGGTCGAGAACTTGTAGCCCTTGCGCCAGTCGAACTTCTCGACCGCCCGGATCAGCCCCAGGATGCCCTCCTGGATCAGGTCGAGCAGCGCCAGCTCGTGCCCCTGGTACCTCTTCGCCAGCGAGACCACGAGGCGCAGGTTCGCGTTGACCATCTGCTCCTTGGCCGCGAGGTCGCCGCGCTCAATCCGTTTGGAGAGCTCGACCTCCTGCCCTGCGGTCAGCAGGGGGTGGCGGCGCACGTCGCGCAGGAAGAGCTGCAGGGCGTCGCTCGTGATCGAGGCGAGCTCCACGTTGTCATAGTGGGCCTGCTCCGGGCTCTGGCGCCCGCAGTCGTCCGCGATCTCGACACCGCCGGCCTCGATGCGGTCGGCGAGCGACTGTGCCTCGTCCTCGGACAGGCCGAGCTCCTGGACGAGCTCGGATAGCTCGGACAGGTTCACGCAGCCCTGCACGTCGCCGCGCTCGATGAGCGCGTCGATCATCGACGTCTCCATGCCTACGTCGTACCCGTCCGCCGGAGGGTGAAAACGGGTGGGTCGGCGGACCCCGGCGTCAGCTCAGGGTGGCGCGCCGTCGCTTACGAGCAGTCCGCGGGGCGGCGGCGGTCGCAGTCTCCAGCGCCAGCCCGAACTCCTGACCACCCCGCCGGAGGGCATCGTGAGCGAGGGCGCCGAGCCCTCCGGGTCGGCGCCCGCCTAGCCGCGCTTCTTCTCGGCTGCCGTGAGGGCGCGCGCCGCGCGCCGCTGCAGCTTGGCGGCTTCCGACTCGTCGGCCTTCGCGGCGCGCAGGACGGCCGCCGCCTCGTCGGCCTTCGCGCGCGCCTCGTCGGCGCGGCGCTTGGCGTCCGCCGCTCGCTTCTCGGCGGCCTGCGTGGCCTTGGCGGCCTTGTCGAGCGCCTTCTGTGCGCGCTGCTCCTCCTTGCGGGCGTCGCTCAGCGCTTGCTCGAGCTCCGGGTCGGGCTTCGTCTCCGGCTCCGCGCGCTGTTTCGGCCGCGGCTTCGGCTCGGCATCGGGCGCCCCGACCTCGCCGAAGAGCCCGACCGCCTCTCGCTCGCGTGTGAGGCGCCCCGCTTGAAGCTCGGCGGCAAGCTCCTCGTCGGTCGCCGCCGCCCGCAGCGTCGACTCCACCCGCTCCCGGAAGGCGGCGGTGGTGGCCACGCCCTCGTCGTCGGCGATCGCCACCGCCTCGCGGACGAGCCGGGCCACCAGCTCGCGCTCCCTGTCGGAGGCGCTCCGGAGGCCCTTCCGGTCGCCCCCTCCGAGCAGGGCCTCGTGGGCCGCGCGCAGCTTCTTGCCGGCCTGGAGGAGAGCCTTGACGTCACGCTCTTGGCGCCGCGCCACCTGGTTGAGCGCCCATGCCGGGGTAGTGGGCTTCCGGAGGCCCTTGATCGCCTTCGCATCATCAGGGCGGCCGTCCTTTCGGAGGCGCTTCGCGAGCTCGTTGCGCTCGCTCGTGAAGTCGCCGGGCGCGAGGCCGTACAGCTCGTCGGCTTCGTCCGTCACGCCTGCAGCATGCCATCGAGGCGCTTGCGGGCGGCACCGAGAGCGTGAGCGTGCGCCTGCATCTCCGCCCACGGGTCTCCCTTTGCCGCCAGCCGGCGCAGCACGTTCTTGACCGTCCAGCGGTCGGGGCGCAGCTTCGAGTCGGACAGCTCGTCCCACTCAATCGGCGTGGCCACCGGCGCGCCCCTGCGTGGGCGGACCGCGTATGGCGGCACCGCCGTCTGGGCGTAGCCGTTGCGCAGCACGTCCACGAGGATGCGCCCCTCCCGCTTGTTCTTGCGGAACTCGGTGGTGAGCTCCTCCGGATGCCGTTCCGCGAGCACCTGGGCTGCGCGGCGCGCCAGCTCCTTGACGTCGTCCACGTGCGCGCGGCGGCGCAGCGGCGCCCAGACGTGGATGCCCTTCGACCCCGTGACCTGGGCGAACGGCGCGAGGTCGAGCTCGCGCAAGAGCTCGCCCGTGACGCGCGCGGCGCGGCGGATCTGGGCAAAGTCGGTGCCCGGTGGCGGGTCGAGGTCGAACACGATCCGGTCCGGCTGGCTCGGCCGGTCCGCGCGCGAGAGCCAGACGTGCGGCGTGATCGTGTTCTGGCCGACCAGGTAGACGAGCGAGTCGGCGCTCGTGATCAGCGCGTGCGTGATCGTGCCGCCGGCCTTCGGCACCTCCACCCGCCTGATCCACTTTGGGAAATGGTCGGGCGCGTCCTTGTGGAAGAAGCCCTTGCCGTCGATCCCCTGCGGGAAGCGCTGCATGCTCACCGGCCGCTGGACCACGTGCGGCAGCATCCAATCGGCCACTCGCTCGTAGTAGGCGGCGAGGTCGGCCTTGGTGATCCCGTCGTCCGGGAACAGCAGCTTGCCGGGGCTCGTGATCTCGACGCTCACGGCGCGCTCGGGCGCAGCGGCTCGATCGAGAGCGGGCCCTCGTGCAGGGTCTCCACCTGGAGGGTCGAGTGCGCGATCCCGAAGCGCTCCTGCAGCAGCTCGGCGAGCTGGCGCCGGTGCGACTGGGTGTCGCAGCCCGAGCGCACGGTCACGTGCGCGGACATCGCCGGGAAGCCGGAGCTGACCTCCCAGACGTGCAGGTCGTGGACCTCCACCACGTGGTGCTCGGCGGCTAGCGCGTTGCCGATCTCGGTCGGGTCGAGGTCGCGCGGCGCCGCCTCGAGCAGCACGCGGCCTGAGTCGCGCAGCAGGCGATAGCCCGAGAAAAGCATCAGCGCGGCCACGAGCAGTGCCGCGATCCCGTCCGCGCGCGAGAAGCCGGTGAACAGGATGAGCGCGCCCGCCACGGCCGTGGCGATGAACGCGAACAGGTCGTTGAGCACGTGCTGGAACGCGCCCTCCACGTTCAGGCTCTGGCGGTTCGCACCAGCAAGGATCAGCGTCGCGGCCAGGTTCACCCCGATGCCGACGACCGCCACGATCAAGACCGCGGCGCCCTCGACGTCGGGCGGGTGCACGAGGCGCCGGATGCCCTCGATGCCGATCACCGCGCCGAGCGCCACCAGCGTGGCGCCGTTCAGCTGGGCCGACAGGATCTCGGCGCGCCGGAAGCCGAACGTGAAGTCGCCGCCGGGCGGGCGTCTGGCGAGCCGCGCCGCGAACAGCGCCAGCGCGATGGCGCCGGCGTCGGTGAGCATGTGCGCGGCGTCGGCGAGCAGGGCGAGCGAGGAGGCCAGCAGCCCGACCACCACCTCGGCCACCATGAAGCCGAGGATCAGCACGAGCGCTGCGGACAGCCGGCGCGTGTCCGTGGTGTGCACGGGGTCGTGATGATGGTCGTGCGCCATCGCCTCTGATGGTCGCACGCGCCGGAGCGGTCAGCGGGAGGCGTCGAACAGCGGCAGCGCCGTCGCGCGGCCCGCGATCGCGTCCGCCACCTCCCGGCCCGCGAGGAAGCCGGGCACGTTCCCGTGCCCGGAGTAGCCGCCCATCGCGTACAGGCCGCGCCGGCCGGGCACCTCCCCGACGTAGGGGAGGCCGTCGTCCGAGTATCCGACGACGCCGGTCCAGCGGTGCGTGACGCTCGCCTCCGTCGCGAGGTCGTCGCGCAGGAAGCGCTCGATTCGCCGCCAGACCTCCGGGCTGGCGCTGCTCACGTCGCCGTCGTCGGGATCGAAGTCGCTGAAGCCGCCGGCCAGCAGCCGGCCGTCGCGACGCTGGTGCCAGTACTCGTAGCCGAAGCGCGAGTACACGAGCGGCTCCCCGAGCCGCTCGGCGAACGGCTCGGTGGCGACCATGTGAAGCCGCCGCGCCCTGACTCGGCGTGCGTACTCGGGTATGAGCGTGGGGAGTCCGCCGTCGGCCGCCACGACGACGTGACGGGCCGAGACCGTGCCCTCGGAGGTCACGAGCTCACCCTCCTCCGGAGCGACGATCGGCGCGTCGACGGGCGTTCGCTCAAAAACGCGCGCGCCTGCGAGGTCGAGCGCGCGCGCGAGCAGCCGATAGCAGCGGGCGGGGTGGAGGGCGGCGTCGTGGGGGGTGAGCACGCCGTTACCGGCGTAGCGGGCGGCACCGTCGGGAAGCTCGCTGTGCTCCAGGAACTCGGCGGGGAAGCCGTCGTCTTGGAGCGCCTGCGCATGGGCACGGACGTGCCTCGCCTCCTCCTCGGAGGCGCTCGCGCGCAGGAGACCTACGCGGCGCACCGCATCATTCGCGCCGAGCTCCTGCGCGAGCTCGAGCACCTGCTGCTGCGCCTCCAGCGTGGCGGCGTAGATGCGCCGTGCCCGCTCGTGTCCGTAGCGCTCTCGCGCGTCGTTGTAGAAGGCCGCGACGCCCGCTATGAGGAAGCCGCCGTTGCGGCCGCTCGCGCCGGAGGCCACCGTCTCTCGTTCCAGCAGCACGGTGTCGACGCCATGGCGCGCCAGGTGGAGCGCGCACGAGACGCCGGCCACGCCGGCGCCGATCACGCAGGCCTCGGCCTCCACCCGCCCGCGCAGCGGGGGCCGAGGCTCATACGGCTCGTCGAGCCAGTAGGGCACGGTGCCGTTCATCAGCGCGGCATGTTCGCAGCGGGCCTGGGTAGGCGCGCTGCATGCGTGTGGTGGTGGTTGGAGCGAGTGGGAACGTGGGCACGAGCGTCCTGCGCTCGCTGGCGGCCGAGCCGGCGGTCGACTCCGTGCTCGGCGTGTGCCGCCGGCTGCCCGGGCTGCGCTTGGCGAAGGTCGAATGGCAGAGCGCCGACGTGGCGAGCTCGCCGCTCGAGCCGCTGTTCGCGGGCGCCGACGCCGTGGTGCATCTCGCCTGGCTGATCCAGCCGGGTCGCGACCAGCAGACCGTGCGTGCGGTGAACGTGGACGGGAGCGAGCGAGTGTTCCGCGCCGTGGTCGCGGCCGGGGTCCCCACGCTCGTGTACGCCTCGTCGGTGGGGGCGTACGGACGCGGCCCCAAGCATCTTCGCGTGGACGAAGGCTGGCCGGCCAGCGGCATCCCGACGTCGTTCTACTCGCGCCACAAGGCCGAGGTCGAGACGTTGCTGGATCGCCTCGAGGCCGAGCGGCCCGAGCTCCGTGTGGTGCGGCTGCGCCCGGGGCTGATCTTCAAGCGCGACGCCGCCTCCGGGATCCGCCGGCTGTTCGCCGGCCCGCTGCTGCCGACCGCGCTCGTTCGCCGCGGGCTGATCGCGGCCGTGCCCGACGTGCCGCGGCTGGCGTTCCAGGCGGTTCATTCGCACGACGTGGGCGAGGCGTACCGGCTCGCGCTGATGGGGGACGCCCGCGGCGCCTTCAACATCGCCGCCGAGCCGGTGCTCGACGCGCGCGAGCTGGCGCGCGCGCTCCGCGCCCGGCCGGTCCCTGTGCCCGCCAAGGCGCTTCGGGCGGGCGCCGCCCTCAGCTACGCCCTGCGGCTGCAGCCGAGCGAGCCGGGCTGGGTGGACATGGGGCTCGGCGTGCCGCTGATGGACACGACCCGGGCGCGCGACGAGCTCGGCTGGACCCCGCGCTCTTCAGCGACCGACGCCCTGCTCGAGTTGCTCGACGGGTTGCGCCACGGCGCGGGGATCGACACGCCGCCGCTCGAACCGGGATCCGCCGGCCCCTTGCGCCTGCGCGAGTTCGCGAGTGGCCTGGGCGCGAGAACGGGTTAGCGAATCAGTGATGAAACGTCCCGGAGTAGTCGCTATAGGCGCTAGTCCGGGACGTTCGACGTGGTCAGGGTGAGGTGGGCGTCGTCTGCGTGCCGGGCGCCGGCTGGGCCGGTGCGGTCGTGGTGGGCTCCTCCGGCGCGGGCGTGGTGGTGGCCGGCTCCTTGGGCGCCGGGCGCGCGGTCGGGGTGTCGGCCGGCTCGTCCGCGGTCTTGGAGTCGCGGTCGGCCGGCGCGGTTCGCTCGTCGCGACTCGTCTGGGTGTCGGGCTCGTCCTTGCTGCGCTGCGAGGTCGAGCCTCCGCCGAGCGTGGTCTTGCGCTCGCCGCCCGCGAGCGAGCCCCCGGCCAGCAGCTCGCCGGCCGTGAGCGAGACGGCCGCGATGATGAAGGCGATGGCTGCCGTGGCCGCCACCACGCCGAGCGCGACCCTGGGCCGCGGCGCCCGGGACGAGGGCTGGCGATAGATGCGCACGGGCGCGTCGGCGCCCGGACCCGCCTTACCGGCGGGCGGGGTGGGAGGCGTGGACGACGGCGCCGCGGGCGGCCGGCTTCGCGGGCGCGTGCGCTCGCTCGCGGAGATACGCCGCGCGATGCGGTCCGTGGGCCGGTGAAGCGCCTCGCTCAGCACCGTGACGAGCACAGGGGTGACCGCCGCGGCGATCCAGGTGCCGGCGATCCAAAGCTGCGAGGTGACGGCGGCCGCGGTGGCGGACGCGATGCTGGCGATCGCAAGCGTCCGGGTGTTGATGCCGCGCTCTTCCTCGCGCTCGACTGTGCGCGGGGTCGAAGCCATCGGAACCGTTCACCGTAGCGATAGGGTCGCGTCGGTGTCCGCCGAGCGCGCACACGAGGTCGACGTGGTGGTCGTCGGCGCCGGTCTGGCGGGCCTGGCGGCGGCGCGCGAGCTGAGCGCGCGGGGGGCCTCGACGGTGGTGCTGGAGGCCCGCGAGCGGGTGGGGGGCAGGGTCGAGAACCACGACATCGGCGGCGGGCGAGTGGTCGAGGTGGGCGGCCAGTGGATCGGGCCGACGCAGGACCGGCTCGCCGGGCTCGCAGCGAGGCTCGGCGTGGACACCTTCCCCACCTACAGCCAGGGCAAGAACGTGATCGAGTACCGCGGCACCCTGCGCCGCTACACGGGCGCGATCCCACGCATCAACCCGCTCGT
>Ga0075430_100000695_pt1 | contig 25646 bp, 20 predicted proteins | sample RhiMetdeltSRZDD4_FD_75294 | JGI IMG/M metagenome (GOLD analysis project Ga0075430, IMG submission 75294) | Populus rhizosphere microbial communities from Tennessee, USA - Rhizosphere MetaG P. deltoides SRZDD4 | ecosystem: Host-associated > Plants > Roots > Rhizosphere > Soil | place: USA... | reverse complement strand
GGCGGTGCGGCCCGGCGGTGCTGTCGGGCCCTGGCTTGCGCTGGCCCCGGCGTGCCACCTGGCCCGCGACGCTGCCAGACTGCCGCCCATGCGGGTCCTGGTCTGCCCCGACAAGTTCGGCGGGACACTGAGCGCGGGCGAGGCCGCCGCAGCCATCGCCGCCGGCTGGCGGGCGGCGGCCCCGCACGACCAGGTGGTCACCCGGCCGCTCGCCGACGGCGGCCCCGGCTTCGTCGACGTGCTGGCCGAGGCGCTGCCGGCGGCCGGGGTGCCCGCGCGTCGGGTGACGGTGGAGACCGTGGACCCGCTCGGCCGGCCGGCGCGCGGGGAGCTGCTGCTCGCCGACGGCGCGTGCTACGTCGAGAGCGCTCACGCCTGCGGCCTGCACCTGCTCGCGCCGGCCGAGCGGGACCCGAGGACCACCACCTCCTACGGCCTGGGCATGCTGCTCGCCGTCGCCGTGGAGACCGGTGCCAGGCAGGTGGTGGTCGGGCTGGGCGGGTCGGCCACCAACGACGGCGGCGCCGGCATGCTGGCCGCGCTGGGCGCCAACCCCACAGACCAGGCCGGGTACGCGCTGCCGTACGGCGGGGCGGCCCTGCTCGCCTGTGCCGGGCTGGCCGGTGCGCCGCGGCTGCGGGACGCGGCGCTGGTCGCCGCCACCGATGTGGACAGCCCGCTGACCGGGCCGCATGGCGCCAGCCACGTCTACGGGCCGCAGAAGGGCGCCTCCCGCGACGACGTACTGCTGCTCGACGCGGCGCTGGCCCGCTTCGCCGCAGTGCTGGAGCAGGAGCTGCCCACCTGCCCGCCGGGACTGGCGGGCCTGCCGGGGGCCGGGGCCGCGGGGGGCCTGGGCGCGGCGCTGCTGGCCCTGGGCGGGCGGTGCGAGTCGGGTGTCGGGCTGGTGCGCCGGCTCAGCGGGCTGGACCGCGCGCTGGACGAGACCGACCTGGTGGTCACCGGTGAGGGCTCGTTCGACGAGCAGTCGCTGCGCGGCAAGGTGGTGGCTGGGGTGGCGGCGGCGGCGCGGGAGCGTGGCGTGCCCTGCCTGGTCGTCGCCGGCCAGGTCAGTGCGGCCCGGCCGGAGGCCGCCGCGGCCGGGGTAACCGAGGCGTACTCGCTCGCAACGCACCTGGGTGGGGTCGAGGCGGCGCTGGCCCGGCCGGCCGAGGGGCTGCGCTCCCTGGCGCAGCAGCTGGCCGGGGAGTGGGGCGGCTCGGCCGGCGCGTGACCGCCGGCGGGCACTGCGGATTCGGTCCGGGTGCCTCAATGCCGACAAAAACGGCGACAGGTAGACTGGTACGGCAGTTGGGAATCTCTATCCGGCCGGCTAGCGTTGGCTCGGACGAAACCGTCACCCACACCAGGGAGCACGTACCGTGACCGTTCCGCAGACCTCAGAGCAGGCCGCGACGCCGGCCTCGAGCGGCGTCGCCCTCACCGACATCGCCGCGCAGAAGGTCAAGGCCCTGATCGAGCAGGAGGGCCGCGACGACCTGCGCCTGCGGGTCGCGGTGCAGCCGGGTGGCTGCTCTGGCCTGCGCTACCAGCTCTTCTTCGACGAGCGCGCGCTCGACGGCGACCACGTCAGCGAGTACGACGGGTTCGCGGTCGTGGTCGACCGGATGAGCGCGCCGTACCTCACCGGCGCGACGATCGACTTCGCCGACCGCATCGACGCCCAGGGCTTCACCATCGACAACCCCAACGCACAGGGCTCCTGCGCCTGCGGGGACTCCTTCCACTAGCCACCCGCCGGGCGGCTGTGGCCGGCACCGGTTGCCGCTACCTGATGCCGGGTCAGCCGACCCGGTCGCTGTTCTTCAGGTAGGCGGTGGCGCCGCCGTTCACCGCCGCCAGGGCGGCTCGGTACGGCCGGCGCGCGGTGGTACCCAGTCGACCACCAGCAGCCGGCCCAGGGTCACCGACAGACCCAGCTCCCGCGCCGCGGCGTCGTACGGTGACTCGCCTGCGCCCACCACCCCGCCGGGCAGCTCCCAGTGATCCTTGTACGCCGGCTCGACCACCAAGATCCGGCCGTCGCGATGGTCACGCTGGCAGGCCGGCCCGGCGCCCCGATCTGGTGGGCTAGGCTGGCCCGCGCACCGCTGCCGACCCGGCGACCGCCGACACCGACCTTGAGGGCTGCTATGAAGATCGCCGTAACCGGCTCGATCGCGACCGACCACCTCATGCACTTCCCGGGCAGGTTCGCCGAGCAGCTGCTCCCGGACCAGCTGCACAAGGTGTCGCTGTCGTTCCTCGTGGACGACCTGGTCGTACGCCGCGGCGGCATCGCGGCGAACATCGCCTTCGGCATGGCGCAGCTGGGCCTGCGGCCGGTGCTGCTCGGCGCGGTCGGGGCCGACTTCGCCGACTACCGGTCCTGGCTGGAGCGCCACGGCGTGGACTGCGACTCGGTGCACGTGAGCGAGGTGGCGCACACCGCCCGTTTCGTCTGCACCACCGACGAGGACATGTGCCAGATCGCCTCGTTCTACGCCGGCGCGATGAGCGAGGCGCGCGACATCGAGCTGGCGCCCGTTGCAGAGCGGCTGGGCGGTCTCGATCTCGTGCTGGTCAGCCCGAACGACCCGGTGGCCATGCTGCGCCACACCGAGGAGTGCCGCGAGCGCGGCTACCCGTTCGTAGCCGACCCGTCCCAGCAGCTGGCGCGGATGTCCGGCCGGCAGGCGCGGGAGCTGATCGACGGGGCTGCGTTCCTGCTGACCAACGACTACGAGAAGGACCTGTTGGAGAGCAAGACCGGGCTGACCGACGCCGAGGTGCTGGCGCAGGTCAGCGTCCGGGTAACCACGCTCGGCAAGGACGGGGTACGGATCACCGGGCGCGAGATCGACCCGGTCTGCATCCCGGTCGCCAAGGACGTCCAGGGGTACGAGCCCACCGGCGTCGGCGACGGGTTCCGGGCCGGCTTCTTCTCCGCCCTGGCCTGGGGGCTGTCCCTGGAGCGGGCGGCTCAGGTGGGGTCGCTGATGGCCGCTCTGGTGCTGGAGACGGTCGGCACCCAGGAGTACACCGTCCGGCCGGACGAGTTCGTCAAGCGCCTGACCGAGTCGTACGGCGACGAGGCCGGCGCGGACGTACGGCGGTTCCTGCCTGTGGGCTGAGGCGGCCGCCCGGCGTCCCGGCCCAGCCGGTGTGGGGTCCCGGCGTGGGTCCGCCAGCGCGTCGGCGCGCGCGGCTAGGTAACGGCATGGTCGCGGGATCTAGTGACCCTCTCACCACGGGGCTAACGTCTGGGCGTAGCCATGATGGGGAGGAGCCACACAGATGACCGAACGCACGGGTGAGCCAGGCTCCGGGGCGACCCGCCGCTCCCGCCGCGACGTCCTGCGTACGACCGGAGCTGTTGCCCTTGGCGCGGCTCTGGCCGGCCCGCTCGCCGCGTGCGCGAGCGAGGAGGACGCCGGCCCTGGAGGCCCCGCGGCCCCCGCTGGTGGCGCCCCGCAGGAGACCTTCGCCGAGCCGAGCAAGAAGCTCTCCGGCGACCTGAAGATCCTGCTGTGGAGCCACTTCGTGCCAAGCCACGACCAGTGGTTCGACCGCTTCGCCAAGGAGTGGGGCGGCAAGGTCGGCGTGAACGTAGCGGTCGACCACATCGACCAGGCGCAGATCACCACCCGCATCGCCGCCGAGATCTCCGCCGGCCAGGGGCACGACGTGATCCAGTTCATCGCCCCGCTGGCCCAGTTCGAGCCGGGCGTGCTGGACATGAAGGACGTCACCGAGGAGGCCAACAAGCGCTGGGGGACCCAGCTGGACCTGTGCCGCAGGTCCAGCTTCAACCCGAAGACCGGCAAGTACTACGCGTACTCGCCGGGCTGGGTGCCCGACCCCGGTAACTACCGCAAGTCGCTGTGGGAGCCGGTGGGCCTGCCGAACGGGCCGACGACGTGGGACGAGCTGCTGCGCGGCGGCGCCGAGATCAAGAAGTCCAAGGGCGTGCAGATGGGCCTGGGCATGTCCCAGGAGATCGACTCCAACATGATCCTGCGGGCCCTGATGTGGTCCTACGGCGCCTCCATCCAGAACGAGGCCGAGCAGGTCGTGCTCAACTCGCCGGAGACGGTGGCGGCCGTGGAGTTCATGGCCCGGCTGTTCAAGGAGACCATGACCAACGAGGTCTTCTCCTGGAACGCCGCCTCCAACAACCAGGGCCTGGTCGCCGGGAAGCTGTCCTACATCGTCAACTCGATCTCCGCCTGGCGCACCGCCCAGGGCACCAACCCGCCGGTCGCCGACGACGTGTTCTTCGTCAAGCCGCTCTCGGGTCCCAAGGCCCAGCTGGCCGCGCAGCACGTGCTCTACAACTGGATCGTGCCCAAGCACGCGGCCAACCCGGACGCGGCAAAGGAGTTCCTGCTGCACTACACGTCCAACTTCGCCGCCGCGACGTACGCCAGCAAGCTCTACGACTTCTCCGCCTGGTCGCAGCTGACGCCCAACCTCAACACCTGGCTGACCAACGACCCGTTCGGCGCCAAGCCGGCGGACAAGCTCGCGTTCCTGCGCGAGGCGACACAGTGGAGCACCAACATCGGCTACCCGGGGCCGGCCAACACCGCCGAGGGGGAGGTCTTCAACACGTTCATCATCCCCAACATGTTCGCCCGGGTGGCCCGCGGCCAGCAGCCGGCGCAGCAGTCGGTGGCGGCTGCTGAGGCCCAGGTCAAGGCGGTCTTCGCCAAGTGGCGGGCAGCGGGGCTGGTGGGCGGCTGATGGCCGTCGTCGAGGTCCGGAACCTGGTGAAGGAGTTCGACGGCGCGGGCGGCCGGCGGCGCCGCCGCTCGCCGGCCCGCCGGGGCGTCCGGGCCGTCGACGGCGTGGACCTGAGGACCGAGGAGGGCGAGTACCTCGTCCTCCTCGGCCCGTCCGGCTGCGGCAAGACCACCCTGCTGCGCACCGTGGCCGGCCTGGAGCACCCGACAGCGGGCGACGTGCTCATCGACGGGCACGTCGTCACCGGCCTGCCGCCGCGGGCCCGCAAGGTCGCGATGGTGTTCCAGAGCTACGCGCTCTACCCGCACAAGTCGGTCTTCGCCAACATCGTGTTCCCGTTGCGGGCCAGCGGCATGGAGCGGACGGAGCGCGACCGCAAGGCGCGGTGGGCGGCCGGGCTGCTCGGCATCGAGCACCTGCTGGAGCGCAAGCCGCGCCAGCTCTCCGGCGGCGAGCGGCAGCGGGTGGCGCTGGCCCGGGCGCTGGTGCGCGAGCCGCACGTCTTCCTCCTCGACGAGCCACTGTCCAACCTGGACGCCAAGCTGCGGGCCAGCGCCCGCGACGAGCTCAAGCGTTTCCAGGAGGAGATCGGCACCACCACCATCTACGTCACCCACGACCAGGTGGAGGCGATGGGGCTGGGCGACCGCATCGCGGTGCTCTCCGCGGGCAAGGTGCGGCAGGTGGGCCCGCCGGTCGAGGTGTACGACGACCCGGCCGACACGTTCGTCGCCACGTTCATCGGGTCGCCGCCGATGAACCTGGTGCCCCGCGACGGCGTACTGGTCGGGTTCCGGCCCGAGCACCTGCTGCCCGCCGGCCAGGTGCGCAGCGCCGACCCGGTGACTGTGGGGCTGGCCGTGGACCGGGTCGAGTACCTCTCCGGCGACCGGCACGTCTACGGCACCGCGACCGGCGTGGGGGAGGCCACCCGGGTGGTGGCCCGGCTGCCGGCCACTGTGGACGCACCGGTCGAGGCGGGCCAGCAGTACGACTTCGCCGTACCCCGGGACCGGCTGCGCTTCTTCGACGCCGGGACCGGCCGGCGGACCGAACCGGAGCGGGTGTGAGCACCGCCGAGCCCACCGCTGCTGACCGGACCGTCGGCGAGCCGGCCGCCGCGGACCCGCCGGGCGCGGGGCGGTCGGGCCCGACGGGTCCGGGCGGGCCACCGCGGATGCGCCTGGCCGACCGGGAGGGCGCGCTCGCCTGGATCTTCCTGATGCCGAGCGTGGTCTACATCCTCGCGCTGGTCGCCGTGCCGTTCGTGCTCGCCATCGGGTTCGCCATGTCCGACGTGACCGCGGGCGACCCGTCGTTCGACTGGGTCGGCGCTCGCAACTTCCAGGCCATCTTCGACGACCCCGTGTTCTGGCAGTCGCTGGGCAACACGTTCCTGTTCACCGCGGTCTCGATGGTGCTCATCGTGGTGCTCGGCAAGGTGCTCGCCAACATCCTGGTGGCCGACTTCCGGGGCAAGTGGCTGGTGCGGTTCCTGGTGCTGCTGCCGTGGACCACCCCGGTGGCCTTGTCGTCCATCGCCTGGCTGTGGATGCTCGACTCGATCTTCTCGCCGATCGACTGGGTGCTGCGCAAGCTCGGCCTGCTCGGCACGCCGGGAGCCGTCCTCGGGCCGGAGTCCAACCAGTACTGGCTCGGCGAGCCGGCGCTGGCGATGGGCTCGGTGATCGCGGTGCACGTCTGGCGGCTGACCCCGCTCGCGGCAGTGATCATGATGGCCGGCCTGGTGGCGATCCCGCAGGACATGCACGAGGCGGCCAAGGTGGACGGCGCCGGCTACTGGCGGCGGATGTTCGAGGTGACCATCCCGCTCGTGCTACCGGTGGCCGCGGTGGCGGCGCTGTTCGGCGCGGTCTTCACGTTCACCGATATGGCCGTCGTCGACGTGCTGACCAACGGCGGGCCCAACAACGCCACCCAGGTGCTGACCAGCTGGGCGTTCTTCCGGGGCATCGACGGCGGCGACGTGGGGCAGGGCGCGGCCATCGCGCTGTTCCTCTTCCCGCTGCTGCTGGCCGCCGCGATCGCGATCCTGCGTGCGGTGCGACGGATGGAGATCCGGTGAGCGCGAGGAGCGCGGCGGAGCAAGCCCCGCAGCGCGAGCGAAGGATGTCACGGTGAGCGCGAGGAGCGCGGCGGAGCAAGCCCCGCAGCGCGAGCGAAGGATGTCACGGTGAGCGCGAGGAGCGCGGCGGAGCAAGCGGTACGCAGCCACGACGCGATGCGGCGCCGGTACGCCCGCCGGTACGTGCTCGGCCGGGTCGGGGTGTACCTGGCCGCGCTGGCCGCCGCCTTCGTCTGCGCGGCGCCGTTCCTGTGGAGCGCGGTCACCGCGTTCAAGCAGAACCGCGACCTCTACAACCCGGCCAACAACCCGTTCCAGTTCAACCGGCCGGCCACCTCAGACCACGTCCTGTACCTCTTCGAGCGCACCGCGTTCGGCACGTTCGCCTGGAACACGCTGTGGGTCGGGGTGCTCGTCGTGCTGGTCACGCTGCTGCTCGCGCTGCCCGCGGCGTACGCCCTGGCGCGGCTGGACCGGCCGTGGGCCGGCTGGTTCGGGGTCGTCATCTTCCTGGTCTACCTGGTGCCGCCGAGCCTGCTCTTCCTGGCGCTGTCCCGGATCGTGGTCGCGGTGGGGCTACAGGACTCCACCTGGTCGCTGGTGCTGATCTACCCGACCATCACCGTGCCGGTCTCGGTGTGGCTGCTGATCGGCTTCCTCAAGGCGATCCCGCGCGACATCGAGGAGCAGGCGATGGTCGACGGGTACAGCCGCCTGAGCGCTTTCTGGCGGGCGGTGGTGCCGCTCACCTTCCCCGGCATCGTGGCTGTGGTGGTGTTCGCGTTCACGCTGACCGCCAGCGAGTTCATCTACGCGCTGTCGTTCGTGTCGCCGACCACCGAGAAGGTCATCTCGACCGGGGTGCCCACCGAGCTGGTCCGCGGTGACGTGTTCTTCTGGCAGTCGCTGCAGGCGGCCACGGTGCTGGTCGCGGTGCCGATCGCGATCGTGTTCAACCTGTTCCTCGACCGGTTCATCGCCGGCTTCACCCAGGGCGCGGTCAAGGGCTGACCTGCCGGCACGCCCTGATCAGGTCTGGCCTGGAGTGCCGGCCAGACTAACGGGCTGGGCGGGTGCGTCAGGACCTGGCCGGCGCCGGCCAGCGGGTTGCCGTCCCGGGCACGGCGCAAACTGCTAGGGCGCGAGCCAGACATAGCCGCTGGTCTCACGCACCTTCAGCACGCGGGCCGGTGCCGCCCGGCGCATGTTGAGACAGCGGCCGGTGGGACCGTAGCGATAGCCGTGGATGGGACACTCAACTGCGTCGCCGACCAGCCGGGCGTCACTCATCGGGTAGCGCCGGTGTGGACAGACGGCGTCCATCGCCACCACCGCTCCGGACCGCATGCGCCACAGTAGCGCGGTCCACGAATGGCCGTCGCGCGTGAACTGCTTTACCAGTACGGCACGGCCGACCTCCGTGCTGCGGGCCAACCGCAACCAGCCAGCCGTAACCAGAGCTTGCACCGGGTCGCTGCTCACGACAACGCTTTCGTCCAGGCTTCGGAGGGCTAACGACATATGTGTATAGAGAGTGTCTCGAACTGTAGAGCCGGTCCCGGCAGTGCCAGAAGGCTCCATCGACCGCCAGGTTGTCCGCCTGACTGGCGTAGCCAACCGGCTACCTCTCCTGGTGCGGCTTGGCGCGTCCGGAACGGTGTCCGCCCGGCGTTGAAGGTGAGTACGGAGCCGGCCGGTCGATCGTCTACTGTGAGATGCGTACCCGCCGGCCGCCGGCACTTCCTTATCCTGAGCGCGCCGGACAACGAAAGGCCGCGACCTCAGATAAACGTCACGCGTTTCACTCACGTTTTCATTCACGGTAGGGCTGACCCTGCAACAGGTGGGCTTCCCCTCGCCCTTGGGGGAGCTTGAGCTGGGGCCATCGCGGGCTGAGGCGGTCCGGGCGGATGAGCCGGCGCAGGGGAGGGCCGATGATAGGCGCGAGCCGCCGCGGGGGAGCAGGCCGCCGGATGACCCCAGTGCCGGGGCGGGCTCGCCGGTGTGGCGGAAGCTGTCGAGCGGGTCCAGTCCGGGTGGAAGTGGTGTAGGCGTGCAGGTCATGGGCCGTGTCCGGCGGTGGCCCGCCCTTGCGGCGTGCTCGGTCGCGACCCCACGGGATCGGCTGTCCGAGCCGGTGGCCAGGCCTGCGCCTCATCGAGGTAACCCATGCCGCGCCGGCTGGCTGGCTCTGGCTGAGGCCCTACCCCGGTGCAGGCGCCCGGGCGCGTCGGCTATCCGAACAGCTCCAGGCCATCCAGTCGCTGAATGAACACGCGCCGACCGTCGCCTCGTCCCCATCGGACGTCCTTGCTTTGAGGCCCATATGCCATCTATGGTGGCTAACACGCAAGGATATGCTACCAAAGGGCCACAGGTGAGAGGTAATCAGCATCTTCTGCTAACTTTTGGGAGGTAACGTTGATACCGAGCAAAAGGGACGCGTGTCCGCGGTAGAGCCCTGTCGCGCCGGCGCACCGATCGGGGAGCCGCTGTGGCCTTAGTGGATCTTGCCACGACGGTCGGTACGGGCCGTGCGGGAGGCGCTTGCTCGGTAGCCGAAAACGCACCGCGACTGTCTGCCTGGTTATGGTCTGATGTGCTGGCTGTCGCGTGGCCTATCAGGCATGACAAATTTTCGGTGTCGGCAAGGTTCGCCGCATCGTCGAATGCGGCGACCTGGCCCCGGGTACGAGTGGAGCCCGTCGACAAGGGCTTCGCCGTACCGGTCCGTGCTGGCTGTGAGGCGCGGACGTCGCGTGCCTAGGGTGGGGCGGCAGGCGAGCGAGCGTGGCGGCGCTTCGCCATGTCCATAAAGCTCATCGTGCGCGCGGTTAGCCCTGCGGCTGAGACCGGCGCGCGATATCTCGCGGGACCTGCGCATAGGCCGGCTCTTCGGTAGTCGTCAGTCTCGCCAATGTAGTGCATGGACAGCGAGAACACTGAATGTTACATTGTAATATGTAAATATTACTATAATATTCAGTGCGCTGTCGCGCGCCAAGACCATCCGACTCCTGAAGGAGCGTCCGTAGGAGAGACGAACCGGGGCATGAAGAGCTGGCACACCAACCGCGGTAAACCCGTCATCGACGTGCACACCATGCGGGAGCGCGTCGTCGGGCGCCCGGCGCCGGCCGGTAGGAGAAGAGGGCGGCCGTGCGACCCGGTGTATGCGACGGTAGCCACCTACCGCCTTCGGCCCCCTGCCCGCCGGCACCGCCTACCCGAGGCCGTCGCTGGTGGGCCCGGCGATGTCGCTGGCGAGCCCGGCGATCGGGTCCTCGCGACCGGGCTCGCCTTTGCTGATCGCGACACACCTGGCGCGGCGCCTCCCCGAACCGGATATAACCGCGGACCGCCCTATGCGGAAGGCGTCCCGCCGTCCAACGCAGTTCCGATGCATGACCCGACGATCTGGAGGCGCTGTGGACAGCATGTCAGACAACCCGCAAGAACCTTCTGTGCTCACTAGCAGCAAGGTGCTCATCGTAGAGGACGAGGAGGTGATCCGCCGAGGCCTGCTCGCCGTCACGTCGTCGATTCCCGAGGTTACCGCATCTGCTGTGGGACTAGCTTCCATCCGCGACCGGAGAATGCTGACGGAGTTCGACGTCAAGCTAATCTCTGTCTCGACATTAATGAATGCTGAGCGTGCCGGTTTCGTCGTTGAACATCTGCGTCCTATGATCGTGATCGTGCCGGCGGCCCAGCCCCGGCAGCTCGAGTTCGCGACACAGCGCTACGCGAATGGCTACATCATGCAGGCTGAGCTCACCTCCAGCTCGCTGCGGACGGCCATCTTGCAGGTGGTAAACGGGCAGCTCGCCGTTCCGAGCACCGTGGCGACGTACCTGCTCAACCGGGTCCGCGGCAGTAACCCGATCCTGTCCCATCTGAAGCCGCGAGAGGCAGAGGTGCTGGTGCTGCTCGTCGCCGGCGCCAGCAACAAGGAGATAGCCAGCAAGCTGTGCATCTCTATACATGGAGCTAAGCGGCATGTGTCCAGCCTGCTCGGCAAGTTCAACTCACCCAACCGGGCGCATCTGGTCGCCTACGTCCTGCGGAATGGGATGGTGCCTTTGACTGACCCCAATGCCTAGCTGCTGGTGGCGTAGTACTCACCACTACCCTTGGTGGTTGCGTTGGCCGGCCCCACGCCGTGTCGGTCTGGCTGGTCGGAGGATATCTCCATTCCCTGTCTCCCGGCAGGCTACCAGGTAGCCACCGTCGACGGGGCGGGTTTGGCCAGATCCGGCCAACCACGTCCTGTGTATGCCCGGCTCCCCGGTGAACATGGGCGGTCGAGCTGCAGCAGGCCGACCGCGTGCGCGGGGTCGGACGAGGCGCTACCGGTGTGGCTGATGATCCGTTTTGTCATCTGTCTGGTGAGGTGCTGGTGAGGCCTTTCCTGTTCCTGTCCACGCGCGCCGAGGACCTAGCGGCAGAAGATGAGTACGCCGCGTTCCTGAGGCTGACCGGCCTGTCCCCCGAGCTGCTTCGCCGTATACGGATGGAGACTTCGCCGCTACCCAGGTTGAACCTGGACGACTATGCCGGTGTCTTCCTTGCCGGAAGCCCGTTCAACTCGAGCGATCCGATCGACTCCAAATCCGCGGTCCAGCATCGGGTCGAGGATGAGCTGCGGTCTCTTCTGGACGAGATCGTTGGCCGTGACTTCCCGTTCTTCGGCGCCTGCTACGGCGTGGGGACGTTGGGTATACATCAAGGTGGGGTCGTCGACCGGACCTATGCGGAGCCGGTTTCCAGCGTACGGATCCTGCTCACCGCCGCCGGTCTGGCTGATCCGGTCCTGGCCGGATTTCCCGAGGAGTTCGACGCGTTCGTCGGTCACAAGGAGGCGTGTCGCGTGCTTCCACCGACCGCCGTGTTGCTCGCCACCTCACCCGGATGCCCGGTGCAGATGTTCCGGGTCAAGGACAACCTCTACGCCACGCAGTTCCATCCCGACCTGGACGTGCCTGGCATCATCACGCGCGTGTCGGTTTACCAGCACGCCGGCTACTTCCCGCCCGAGGAGCTTCCCGAGCTCGTTTCCCGGCTGAGTCTCGCGGTGGTGACCGAGCCGGGCCGGATGCTCGCCAACTTCGTCGCCCGCTACGCCTGAGCTGCGGGCGTACCCCTGCCCCGCCACGATCTTTCGAAACGCGCCATGGACCCGCGAACCTTCCCAAGGACGGCCGTACCCATTCTCGGGCGGCAGTGCAAGCGTGCCGTGCTGGTATGATCCGACAGAATCTCGGGCCGGCAAGGGAATCGAGGATGAACCTCCGCAACCCTTGTCCATGGCCTCGCCTACACAATCAAGGACTGAAGGAGGAGGCGTTTTGCATATATTGGATGATGCCTTACCCGCGGCTTGTCCGATCGTATCGACGGTTGGGTCTGAGGGTGAGGGGCAGCTCCGCCGGCTCCGCCGCCTGGCCGTGGCGGACGTGTTTGCGCGTTTTATCTCCCAGCTACGCGGCCAGCCGGCGACGTTATGCGATGTAGCCGTCGCGGAGGGTGCGGACGAGACTCTGCGTAGGCGGTTCGTCCCGGGCGCGACTGAGGCTCTCGGCCGCCTGTCGCAGGACCGGCTCGTTGTCTCAGGCGACCAGCTGGTCCTGATCAGCGACGATCTCCTGGAGCTCGTGCTCCAGGCGGGAAGTGAGCCTCGTTGGCCGGAGGCGGTCCTGTCGGCGCAGCGCATTGCGATCGGCGGGTCGCGGGGAGCCCTGGTCCGTTTTGCGCGCACGGACGGCGGCGGCGACATCGAGGTGTTCACGACGCGGCCCGACACGATCTTCGGCGCCTCTTTCGTCGCTGTCTCGCCGAGCCACCCCGCAGCGCAGCTGGCCGGACCGGCGCAGTGGGCGGCCTTTCGCGCGGAGTGCGACAAAGCTGGTGACGATCCCAACGCAAAGGTCGGGGTGCCACTGGGCCTCTCGGTACATAACCCGTTCGCCCCCGAACGCGTGCTGCCGGTATGGCTGGGAAACTTCGTGGTGGAGACCTACGGCACCGGCGCGGCGGGTGGCTGCCCAGCCTGCGACCAGCGCGACCTCGACTTCGCCCGGCGTTACGGCCTGCCTGTGCTCTCCATCGTCTGCCCTCCGGGAGCGGACCCCGCGACGTACCAGGTGGGAGACCTGGCCTATGCCGCTGGTGACGGCACGATCATCAACTCCGGGTTCCTTAGCGGGCTTCCGGTGCCGGACGCGATCGCTGCGGCGGTTGCCCGCCTGGTCGAGGTCGGTCGAGGCGTGCCGCACGTCCAGTTCAGGCGGCGCCCGTTCGTGGTGGCGGAGGAGGCCTCGACAGGCGCTGGCGACGTTCGTCATCTTGACCGGTCCTGGCGGTTCACCGAACGGTTCCTGACGGCCGCCGCGCTGGTCGTCCCAGGTATCGCGACTGGGCATCCACACGTGCTGCACGTCACTGAGCTGGAGACGGCGACCCGGCACCTTCTCGACGTACGTGTTCTTTCGCGCGCTATCAAGGGCGGTGCCGAGCCTGCGAACCAGGAGCCGTGGGAGGAGATCGTTCTCGTCGGCGACGTGCTCGACCCGTCTGGCGGGTCTGCCACGGGGATCCCGGCCCAGGGGAGCGACGCTTTTCGCCTGGCTGTCCTTGCGGACACGCCACCGGACCGCGAGGTCGAGTGGAGCGACAAGCGCTATGCGGTCGCACTCAAGTTCATGGAGGGGGCCAGCCGGCTCTTTGACCTGGACGGAGGAGCGGACGGGATCGACAGGGCCACCCTGGCCGGGAAGCTCGCCAAAGCTTCGGCCGCGCTGGAGAGCGCCCTTCGCCGGCGGCGCACCAACACGGCTGTGGCCGCGGTACGCGAGATTGTCACAGTAACGGCGGAGCTGGCGGCGGGGACCCGTCTCGACAGCTCGGCGCAGTCCTTTGTCGCGTCTTTGCTTTACTCGATGCTGCCCGATCTCGCTGGGAAGGGGACCGCCGCGGCGGAGCCGCCGCCGGCCTGGCCCGACGCGGCAGCACAGGGTGACGAGCCCGGACTTGTCGAGCTCGTTGTCCAGATCAACAGCAAGAAGCGGGGGGCTGTCCAGGTGGCGCGGGACGCCGACGAGGAGATGGTGATCGCGGCTGTTCGTGCCGATGGGTCGTTCCGCGCTCATCTCGGCGAGAAGCCGATACGTAAGGCCATCGTCGTGCCGAACCGGCTCGTAAATCTTGTCGTCTGACCGCGGTCCACGTATGCCGGTCAGTAGTAACAAGTATCAATACGATAGCCGAGTGCCCCGGGCCGTACGCAAAGGCTGGGGACCTGGCCGGTAGCGGCCGCTTTGGGGCGGCGTGATCTTCGCCGCCGGCAGCCCGACGCCATGGCCTCGGGGAGCGGAGAGCCCCACCACGATATGCGCGCCGGCGACATGGTCCGTGGCGTGCCGGGTTCAGCCTGAGTCGATGTCCCAACCGGTGTAGCCATATGGCTACACCGGTTGGGCGGTCGTTGTGGCGTGCTGTGGGGGCTTCCGGTGTTTTGTGGTGGGGTCGTAGGCTCGCGCTGCCCACCTTGGACTATGCGCACCGTTTGGTGGACCTGTTGTGTGGGTCCAGTGTCTGGTGTGTTGGCTCCGGTGGCGTTGGTTGACGCCGGCTTGATATGGCACCGGAGGGGTGATGAGCGCGTGGTAGACAGTGTTGGTACGGGTGTGAGCTTCGCGTTGAGCGGGCGGGAGCTTGAGCAGTTTCATCGGGATGGGTTCTATGGGCCGTTTGACCTGTACTCGCCGGGGGAGATGGAGGCGGCGTTGCAGGCGATGCGGCCGAAGCTGATTGATAGTAGGCGGGGTGTCTATCATCAGGGTAGTGCGCTTTCGGGGTCGACGAACCTGGCGAGCTATGACCGGCATCTGGATGTTGACTTCCTAGCGGCGCATGTTACCCGTCCGGAGCTTGTGGAGCGGGTGTGTAGCGTGCTGGGTCCGGATGTGCTGTGTTGGCGTACGGAGTTCTTCCCGAAGTATCCGGGGGACGAGGGTACGGACTGGCACCAGGCGGACAACTTCGCGAACGTGGGGCGGCATCCGCAGGTTGTGTGGCCGGTGGATGCGCAGTTCGGTGGTGCGTTGACGTGTTGGACAGCGTTCACGGAGTCGAATATCGAGAACGGGTGCCTGCAGATCATCCCGGGCTCGCACAAGACGATGAACTATGACGAGAACAAGCTTATCGACTACGACGCGGATATGATCAACAACCGGAGCAAGAACGGGGTCCGGCGGGGTTTCTACGGTTATGACTACCGGCTTCTGCAGAAGGACCCGGACTGGAGCCCGGATGAGTCGAAGGCGGTGTCGTTGGTGATGCGTCAGGGCCAGGCGGTGATGTTCTGGTCCACGTTGATGCACGCCTCGCATCCGCACTCGGGTCGTACCGACCGGATGCGGCTGGGGTTCACCGCGCGGTATGTGCCGACCTCGGTGCGGATCTACCCGTACCAGGACACGCTGGCTGAGTACGGGGTTGAGGTCAGCCTGGACAGGTTCGGCTGTGTGCTGGTCTCGGGTGAGGACCGGTTCGGCCACAACAAGATCGTGGACCGCACTATCTACGGCACGCCTTTTGTGACCCGGTGACCGCTAAGGGACCTACGATGCAGTCGTTGACCTGCTCTGCTGAGGCGCTGGCCATCCATCGGGTGATCAACCAGACCGAGCGGCCCTACCCGCGTCAGAGCAACCTGCCGCAGCGGTTCGAGTACTGGGCGCGGGTGCGTCCGGACGCGGTCGCGGCGGTCCAGGACGGGCGTGAGGTCAGCTACCGCCAGCTCAACCGGTCCGCGAACGGGGTGGCCCACCGGCTGCGGGAGGCCGGGGTGGGGGTGGGGGCCACGGTCGGGGTGTGCGTGCCGCGGTCGCCGGAGATGCTCACGGCGCTGGTGGGGGTCGTCAAGTGCGGCGGCACGTATGTGCCGTTGGACCCGGACTGGCCCGACGAGCGGCTACGGGTCGTGCTCGGTGATGCCGGCTGCCGGTGGGTGCTCAGCGACCGGCCGGGGCTGGCCCGGCGGCTGGCGGGGGCCGGGTGCCAGGTGGTGCCCGTTGACGCGCCGGCGCGGGATGTCGACCCGGTCTACCCGGTCGACCCGATGGCGGTGGCGTGTATCAACTTCACCTCCGGCTCCACCGGCCGGCCCAAGGGGGTACCGATCCGTCACCGGGGGATCCTGCGGCTGGTGAGCAACGCGACCTACGGGCCGATGAACAACCACAGCCGGGTGCTGCAGGTCACCCCGGTGACCTTCGACATCGCGACCTGGGAGATCTGGGGGGCGCTGCTCAACGGTGGGGTGTCGGTGATGCACCCGGCGGAGTTCATGCGCCTGTCGCGGCTGGGTCGCACCATCCGGGAGGGTGGCGCCAACATCTGCCTGCTGACCACGGCGTTGTTCAACTCGGTCGTGGACGAGGCCCCCGAGGCGCTGGAGACCATGACCACGATCACCACCGGGGGTGAGGCCTGCTCCCTGCGGCATATGGCCAAGGCGGTGCAGACCTACGGCCCGGGGCGGGTGGTGCATCTGTACGGGCCGACCGAGTGCACCTGCACCGCCACGTTCTACCCGCTGTTTGAGGTGCCCCGCGAGGACACCCCGCTGCCGATCGGCCGCCCGATCCAGAACACCCGGGTCTACCTGCTCACCGACGAGGCGAGCCGGCTGTGCGAGCCGGGGGAGAGCGGGGAGATCTGCCTGGCCGGGGACGGGCTGGCCGTGGGCTACCTGGGCCAGCCCGAGCTGACCGCCCGCACGTTCGTGCACCGCCTGGTGGGCACCACCCCGGAACGGCTCTACCGCACCGGTGACCGGGGGCACCTGCTGCCCAGCGGGGACCTGGTCTTCGACGGCCGCTGGGACGACCAGGTCAAGGTCAACAGCTACCGCATCGAGCTGGGTGAGATCACCCATCACCTCAACCAGCACCCCACGGTCAAGCAGAGCTACGTCACCGTCCGCGACGACCGTGGTGACCGGGCCCTGGTGGCCTTCGTCGTGCCCACCGGCCCCGCCGCCACCCCGACCGGGCTGCGTGAGCACCTGGCCACCCAGCTGCCCCGGTACATGGTCCCCGCGCAGATCCACCTGTGCGAGGTGTTCCCCCTGACCCCCAACGGCAAGATCGATCGTCGTGCCCTTCTAGCCGCCTGTGACCCGTCCGCACAGTAAGGAGAGCAATGTCCGACCAGACTGCCCTCAAGCCCGCGACGAGCGCCACCGAGGCCACCCTCGCCGAGATGTGGCGCGACCTCGGGATCACCAGCACCGACCCAGACGACAACTTCTTCGAGGGCGGCGGCACCTCGCTCACCGCTATCAAGCTGCTGCAACGGGTGGAGAAGAAGTTCGGCCCGGACGCGCTGTCCCCCGACGCGCTCTACGCCAACCCCCGGCTGGCCGACATGGCCCGCGTCGTCGACGGGGCCACCCCCGCCTAGCACGCCCCCGGCACGGCCCGCACGCCCACCACCATCCCCACCGGCGCGTGCGGGCCCCAGGATCGGCCGCACCGACGCGACCGGCCACCCCGGCCCCGGGGCAGCACGCCCCGGCCGTCACCGGCCCGACAGACTCGGGTCACCACAGAAAGGCAAGCCCTATGGCTATGACGATCGATGAGCTCGTAGCCCAGATCCGCGGACACCGCTGCTACACACACCCCATCTTCAACCACTGGGCGAAGGTCTCCCCCGACACCGAGACCGTCGGCGCGCTGTTCCACCAGATCCGTAGCTTCTGCGACGCCACCCGCCCCGGGCACAACTTCCCCGAGGCGCTCAAGAGCCACCAGCTGTCCACCGAAAGCGCCCTCCTGCAAGAGATCGTGGAAAGCGAGGAGAACCACGGCCCCGAGCTGGCCACCATGGCCGGCTACATCGTCAACCGCGTCGCCAGCCGGGAGGTCTTCACCGACCTCTACGACCAGCACGCCGTCGAGGCCGGCCTCAAGAACTTCTCCGACCGCCTCCTGGGCACCCTGCCCGGCTACGACCCCACCACCGGCCTGCTGGCCCAGACCCGCCGCGCCCGCGCCGTCTTCGACGGCCGCCAGGCCACCGACCGCGACAGCACCATCCGCAACCTCGGCGTCGCCCTCGCCCTGGAGATGATCTCCAACCGGCAGCTCATCCCCGGCGAGAAGACCTGCCTCGTCGACGCCGGCCACTACAACGCCACCCTCGACGACCCCGAGATGCACTACCTCCTCGAACACTGGGGCGAGGTCGGCGCCGAACAACACCACGAGAAGAACGCCATCACCGCCGTCGGCTCCGTCCTCAACAACGACACCGAACACCTCATCCACCAAGGCGCCATCACATTCCTCGACGCCCTCTGCGCACTCTGGGACACCCTCGACACCGCCCTACTCACCTCCGGCGAACCAACCCCCCAACTCCAACCCGCATAACAACCCTCGCCATCTGGTAGCCGGCCCGGTCCCTGGCCGGCTACCAGATGCATAGGTGGGGAAGCGCAGTGAGCTATTCGCCGGCCCGGCAAACCCTGAGGGCTGGGTTGATGACCTGGTTCCAGCGGTGGTCTCCAGCAGCGTTCCGCGACTTTTCGGGTGCGCTGTGTACGCGGCTGAGATGGCCGGTGCGGTGGAAGTTCGCCGGACCCGCCGGTGGCTTGTCGGGTCAGGCTTAGGCCGTGAAGGCGAAGGCGGCCGAGTCCCCGGCGTCGCTGTTGTCCATATCGCGGGATGTCGGTGGGTACGCCCGGCGGTTCCGCTGCAACTATGAAGACATCCCGATTGGCTGGCGAGTATCGGCACCTCGACGACCTTACGTTTTCAGGTTGCGGTGGATAGTCTTGCCGTGTGGACGCCACCGACCGCAAGATCCTGGTTGAGCTGCAGCGGGACGGTAAGCTGACAAACGCTGAGCTGGCAAGCCGGGTCCAGCTGACGCCGTCCCCGTGCCTGCGGAGGGTGCGCCAGCTGGAAGAGGACGGGTTTATTGTCGCCTACCGCGCGATGCTTGACCGTAACGCTCTGGGATACGGGTTTCAGGTCTTTGTCGGCGTGGTCCTATGTCGCGAGGACCGCGCCGCGATCGAAGAGTTCGAGCAGTGCATCGCGGACCTGCCGGAAGTGCTCGAGGCGTACCGCCTCTTCGGCGAACCCGACTACCTGCTGCGCGTCGGTGTCGCCGATGTGAGCGCCTATGAGCGCGTCTATGCCAATGCGCTGGGCAACCTCCCGGGCGTCGCCACTCTTACGTCCCATGTGGCTATGAAGGAGGTAAAGGAGTACAAGGGAGTACCGGTATAGGCCGCGTCTGGCGACGATATCCAGGCTCGCCATGGGCCAAGGCCGGATCCGTCCCGGTATGGACAGTAAGTTATGTCGATAAATATGTTAGATGGGCAGGCTGGCCCTCGTCACGGAATAAGCGTATTCTCTTCAAATGGTGAGGACCCACGAGATCATCACCCTCGACGGCCGCAGGCTACGGGTCTACGACACCGGTGACGGCGAGGTCGAGAACGGCACTGTGGTGATCTGGCACCACGGCACCCCACAGACCGGCGAGCCTCCGGCGCCCCTCATTCCGGCGTTCGGTCACCGGCGCATGCGGTGTGTCTCCTATGACCGTCCCGGTTACGGCGGGTCGGTTCCCTGCCAGAGCCGGGACGTCGCCGCCGCGGCAGCGGACGTGGCGGCCATCGTGGACACGTTGGGGATCAAGGAGTTCGCGACGATCGGCGTCTCCTCTGGCGGGCCGCACGCGCTCGCATGCGCCGCCCTGCTGCCCGGTCGGGTCACGCGTGCGGTCACCGTGGCGTCACCGGCGCCCTACAGTGCCAACGGGCTCGACTGGTTCGCCGGCATGGGGAACGCAGCTACGGCCAGGATGCGCGCTGGCGCCCGCGGGCGGGACGAGATCGAGACGCACCTGGGCTCCGTGGGCTTCGCCGGCGACGCCTTCACCAAGTCCGATCTCTATACGCTCGTCGATGACTGGAGCTGGCTGGCCGAGATCTCACAGCAGGCGCTGGCGGGCGGTCTCCGCGGCGTCGTCGACGATGTCCTGTCCATGGTTACGCCGTGGGGGTTCGACCCGTCGGAGATCCATGCGCCCGTGCTGGTTGTCCACGGTGTGGACGACCGTGTCGTGCCAAGCGCCCATGGCGAGTGGCTCGCGCTCCAGCTCGACGCGGCAGAGCTGTGGCTGCGGCCTGACGACGGACACGTCGCGGTTCTCAACTCGTGTGCCGCGGCGCTGGACTGGGTCGTCGGCCCCGGTAACGGAGCGAGCAGCTACCCAGGCTAGCCACTCCTTGCCGCTGGTGGGGCGGGTGCACTGAAGCAGCCAGCCACGTCTCGACGCTGCGGATGCGCGGGAGGAGCGCGCAGTCCGGGCGGTCGATGGTGCCTGCGGACGCAACGTCCGGCCGGTGCCGGCGAAGCCGGCACTCCGCTGGACGCCATGGCGCACGGGCCAGGAATGGTGGACCAGCCGGAGCTAACGGCTCGACGAAAGGGCCGGCACCCTGGCATGCATGCGCTACGTCGGGTGCTGCGGCGTAGCCGATCGGCTACCCCGGTCGGGCGCACTATCCAGCGTTCCGCGGAGTCTTCCGGTGCATCGATGCCCGCTATAGGTTCGAGCCGTCCACCGTGGACTATGCACACCGCTTGGCGAACCTCTGTTCTCTAGGCCCCGAACGGCTGGTGTATGGGTCCCGCTCACATCACATTACCCCCCGGAGAGGTGACGCACGCATGGCATCGACCAGCACAGACGTCAGCTACGCGTTGAGCCCGCAGGAGATCGAGGATTTCCACCGCAATGGGTACCACGGTCCTTTCGACCTGTACGACCAGGAGGAAATGGAGCGGAACCTGTGGGCCATCCGGCCGAAGCTGATCGACAAGAAGCGGGGCATCTACAGCCAGGCCGGGGCCATGTCGGGGACGACCAACCTGGCCAGCTACGACCGGCACCTGGACATCGACTTCCTGGCGTCGCACATCACGCATCCCAGGATTGTGGACCGCGTTACCAGCATACTGGGGCCCAACGTGCTGTGCTGGCGCAGTGAGTGGTTCGCCAAGTACCCCGGTGACGAGGGTACCGACTGGCACCAGACCGACAACTTCGCCAACGTCGGTAAGCACCCGCAGATTGTCTGGGGAGAAGACAAGACGTTCGGTGGCGCCCTCACCATCTGGACGGCCTTTACAGAGTCGAAGATCGAGAACGGCTGCCTCCAGCTCATGCCCGGCTCGCACAAGACGATGAACTACGATGACGACAAGGTCATCCAGTACGACGAGGCGAACATCGGCCGGTACACGAAGGACGGCATCCGGCGGGGCTTCTACGGCTACGACTACCGGCAGCTGCAGAAGGACCCGAACTTCAAGCCCGACGAGTCCAAGGCGAAGTCGATGGTCATGCGCCAGGGGCAGGCCGTGATGTTCTGGTCGACCATCATGCACGCCTCGCACCCCCACGAGGGCAGGACCGACCAGATGCGCCTGGCGTACGTCTGCCGGTACGTGCCGACGACGGTGAAGGTGTATCCCGGCATGGACACCCTCGAGGAGTTCGGCGGCGTGGCGAGCCTGGAGAAGTTCGGCAGCGTGCTCGTTGCCGGCGAGGACGAGTTCGGCCACAACAAGCTCGTTGAGCGTACGTTCAACGGCACGCCTTTTCCGGTCCGCAGGGCCCCGAAGGTCGCCGACAACTGACCGTGACAGTGTGACTCTCCGCACTCCAGGGCCCCGGTAGCTCGCAGCCATCGCCGTTCTCGCTATGTCATGCGAGCTGGGACAGCGAGAACCTACCGGGGCCCTGCCCGTACCACCCCACCTGCCGTCGATGTCTGTTACATCACATGCTGGTGGGACCCCTAGTTGCCCATAGTGGACTAAATCGACAGCCGTGGCTGGGGTCGTAGGACACGCATCGGATCTTCGGTGAGCCGCAGCGGGTCTCCGCGACCCAGGGGTCTCTCGACCCCAGGCGGGGTGTGCGCGACGGCGACCACCAGGCCCCAGCCGCGGCTGACGCCTGGTTTCTGGCCGGGCTGGTGGGGCAGGACCAGGACTGTTGTGCAGGACCGGGACTGTTGTGCAGGACCAGGGCCGTGGGGCAGGACCAGGGCTGTCGGGCAGGACCGGGACCTTGGCCTGAGGCGGCGATGCGGGGCCATCGAGCCCACCCGTCCCACGGCCGGCGACCCAGTGGTGGGCTCGACCGGCTCGCCCCGACGCCTACCGCAGGTCGAGGTACCTAATATCCCTTACCAGGCACGCTGGCCGGCCAACCGGTGCTGGGTACCTGATATTCACGATCGGCCATGCGTCGTCATTCTCGTCCGACAACGCTCATCGAGCGCATCGCCTTGACAGGGGGGGGCCTGCCGGGTAAGAAGGTACGCGCATTAGGGGCTGCTTCGTTGGCTGACACACGAAGTGGCCAGATGGGTACCGTGGGACACGGGCAATACCACAAAGACGCGGGGGAAGACTAAGAATGGGCCATTCGGCGAAGAAACTGCTGTGGGTTATTGGGGCGGGTGGCGCTCCATTTGAGTATGTGCTTCCCCGATTGGCGGAGCGGGCCGATGTCTATGCCTTCATCGCCACCAAGGTCAGTGCCTACCAGGAAAGCCTGCTGCAACAGTGGTGTGTGGATGCGGTCAATGTCGACCCGACCGATCCCTCGACCGACATCACCGACGCTCTTGTGCGGGCTGCCCGTCGCTTTGGCGCTGACGGCATCGTCACATTCTCCGAGCTTCCAGTCCTCGCGGTGGCGGAGGCCTGCCAGACGCTGGGTCTTCCGGGTCCCGGCCCGAATGCCAGGCTGGCGCGGGACAAATGGCTGATGCGCAAGCGATGGGCCGAGGCCGGCCTGCCCGGGCCCAAGTTCGTCAGAGTGGAGAATAGTCAGGACCTCGAAGCTGCGACCCGCGCCCTGCGGATGCCGTTCCTGCTCAAGCCATCCGGTCGTGGAGGCGGCATTGGGCAGCAGATTATTGACGCCAGTACATCATTGGAGCGGGTCCTACATGACCTCGACACCGAGCTGGAGCAGGCGACGCGGCGAGGCATTGTAGAGTACAGCAGCGCCCGGCTGGACTTCGCGCACTGCGTGGCTGAGGAGATCATAGAGTCGACGACCGACTCGTGGTACGACGACCCACGCTACGGTGACTATCTCAGTGTCGAAGGCATCGTGGCGAACGGCGTCTACCATCCGATCTGCATCACCGGTCGGCTGCCAACGCTACCGTCGTTTGCGGAGACCGTCGCGCTCAGTCCGTGCGTACTCAGCGAAGAACTGCAGCGGAAGGTCGAGAAGCTCGCCGCGGCCGCGGTGGATGCGCTCGGGCTGGGGACCTGTGCCACGCACACCGAGCTCAAGCTCATGTCCGGCGAGCGAATGTGCCTCCTTGAGACGGCGGCCCGGACCGCTGGGTCGACGGCAACGGCGATCGCTGAGGCAGTATTCGGCATCGACATGATCGGGCTCTACACGAGCGAGGCGCTCGGGGTACCGCAGACCTACCCGGAGCGGATGCTGGTGGAGGGCAAGGGCGCGGCAGCGGTGGTGTACCTGATCGGGGCCGACTCGGCCGGGAAGCCATGGGCATCAGAGCTGCCGTTTACCTGGAGGCGCCTGAGCTGGGGCGAGCTGGTCTCACCGGCCAGTAGGGTAGAGATCATACCCAGCCAGATGGCCGAGGACGGAGCCGTCGTGGCCCCGTACCATCCGGGCGGCGGCGCATTGAACAACTTTGGCAGTGTAGTGCTCCACAGCCCCGACCCAGAAACACTGCTGGCTGACTCCTACCGGCTGGTAGACGGTCTCGAGGCTGCCCTCCGGGCATGCCAGAGCCAACCTGATGGAGCCACCGGGTGACCGGGTCCGTGCCGTCCCGGGTCTCCTGGGTCGCCCGGGACAGTGGCGCGCAGGACGGCCGGCATGGCGGAGGGTAGCAACCGAGGCTTGCTGGGGTGGCGCGGCACCTTCCGCGACACGAGCCTGCGACGGCTCATGGTCATGTCGTTCATCGACTCCGTCGGCACCGCTCTCTACGTTGCGGGTTCGGTCATCTACTTCACCCAGAAAGTAGGGCTGAGCGCCGGCGAGGTCGGCTTGGGGCTGTCGATCGCCAGTGTCGTCGGGCTGGCCGGAGTCATACCGTCGGGCTGGGTCGCCCACCGGTTCGGGACACAGCGTACGCTCATCGTTTTTCATATCTGGCGTGCGGCCGCACTCGCCAGCTTCGTACTTGTTGACTCTTTCCTGTGGTTCCTCGTCGTGGTCTGCCTGCTCAACATTCCCGAGCAGGCCTTCAACCCGCTGATCCAGCATTTCGTGGAGCAGGTGGTCGGACCCGAAGAGCGGACCGCGACGATGGGCAAGATCAAGGCGGTATACAACGTCGGGTTTACGGTTGGGGCACCGTTGAGCGCCTTGGCCGTGTATTTCAACACCACTGCCGGGTACAACGCTCTCGTACTCGGTGATGCGCTCACCTACATAGTGGTTGTCCTCATGCTGTCCCGGTTCCGGGGGATAGCCCGCACGGACCCTGCGGCCGAGGCCGACGAGACTCCGAAGAAGCGCCGGTTCTCCATAGACGCGCTGCGCGACCGGCGGTACCGGGGTGCCGCGATAATCAACAGCGTCATGAGCCTCCATCTGAGTATCCTGACCGTCGGGATACCGCTGTGGCTGACGCTGCGCACAGAGCTGCCCAGGTCTTCGCTGGGCCTTTTGTTGGCCGTCAACACGGTAATGGTCATCCTGCTCCAGGTGCGAACGAACGAGCTGGCGAGATCAGTCGATACAGGTATGAGGCTGATGCGCGCCGCGGGTCTGGCTCTCGCCGCCGGTTGCTTCCTGCTCGCGGTGACGGCCCCGCTGTCGCCGGTGCCCGCTGTCGCCGTGCTCCTGGGCGCCATCATCCTGATCACGCTTGGGGAGATGGCACAGTCCGCCAGCGGCTGGGCACTGTCCTACGAGCTGGCTCCGGCGACGGCGAGGGCCGAGTGGCTGACCACGTTCTGGATGGGGATCAGCGCTCAGTTCGTCGTCGGGCCCGTCCTGCTCAGTAGCGTGGTCATTGCGAACGGATCCGCTGGCTGGATCGGCCTTGGCAGTGCGTTTCTGCTGTTCACTGCGTATACCTTGGTGATGGGACGCCGTGCTGGAGATCCGCGCGGTCCGGGCGCCCTGGAGCTTGACCGGAGAGTGGTTGACGAGCCAGGGCGTTCACCGTCACCGGCGAGGTAGGACCGAGGTAGGACCCTCGGACAGCACCGGGTAGAACCCTGAGACCACCATGAGCATCCCCGGCGGACCGGCCGGTACGCATCGCGGATAAGCATTCCCGGCGGACCGGCCGGTACGCATTGCCGGAGGCGGTCGGCCGGCCGGGAGCCGGGACCTCTCCTGCTCCGGCCGGCCCTCCGGCCTCAGCCGGGATCTCTCCTGCTCCGGCCGGCCCCGGCCCGAGCGAGCTGCCTCCGCCACGCTCGCTGTGAGCGGTGGCTCGGTAGGACAGGTGCGGGGCGGGTGCATACGCCGGGCAGCTCCACCGGACGAGTGGCGGCCGGGCCGCCATGGAGCAGTCCGTAGCTGGCGGATCCTGGCGTAGACCGGGCCCGTTGTCAAGGCTTCCGGCATTGACGGAGCGCGATCATCACCGCGCCGCATTCCCGGGCGTGAGCCACGTTGCGCATTGCGTGGTAGCCCATCGGCTATACCGGTTGGGCGGTCGTTGTGGCGTGCTGTGGGGGCTTCCGGTGTTTTG
>Ga0075430_100000694_pt1 | contig 25647 bp, 19 predicted proteins | sample RhiMetdeltSRZDD4_FD_75294 | JGI IMG/M metagenome (GOLD analysis project Ga0075430, IMG submission 75294) | Populus rhizosphere microbial communities from Tennessee, USA - Rhizosphere MetaG P. deltoides SRZDD4 | ecosystem: Host-associated > Plants > Roots > Rhizosphere > Soil | place: USA... | reverse complement strand
AGATGAAGCACCCTGGATTACTGACGGGGGTCTGAATGCCATTGTAAGAGTTGATCCTGACACTCAGAACGTTACATTGTTTCCACTGCCCGAAAACATAGGATATGCAAACCTCAACACGGCCACCTTTGATAACAAAGGTATTCTATGGTTCACTGGCCAAAGTGGGATTTATGGTAGATTGGATCCAAGTACTGGCGATATGGAATTGTTTGAAGCACCCAGAGGACAGGGACCATATGGTATTTCTACTACCCCAGAAGGGCAAGTATATTTTGTATCATTGGCTGGCAGCTACCTTGCTCAAATAGACTTAGAATCTGGAAATGCAACTGTCCTAGATCCACCTACATCCGACCAAGGGGCGCGACGTGTATGGTCTGATTCTGCGGGTCGCCTTTGGTTAACAGAGTGGAACTCCGGCAATTTGGGTATGTATGACCCTGTTACTAACATATGGAAAGAATGGAAATTGCCAGGTCAAAACCCTCAACCCTACGCCGTATTTGTTGATGACAAAGATATTGTGTGGATTAGTGATTTTGGTTCCAATGCTATGATACGTTTCGACCCATCCGTAGAAAAGTTTCAATCATTTCCATTACCTACTCCTGATGCTAAAGTACGTCAATTGCTAGGGAGACCAGGAGAGGTATTGGGGGCAGAATCTGGAACTGACAAGATAGTTATAATTCGTACTGGCATTTGAAAATTTATCTTGATCTCCTTTCTAAAAGTCAAGCTCTTTGGATGTAATGAATTGTCAAGGTTACTGGTCGCAATTCTTAGCATATAGTATTACGAAAAAAATGATAACCATTGCCGAATTTTAGATATTTGTGTGCTGGTTTCTTTACTACTTTGTTAATTTACTACTTTGTTGACGTATTGCTCGAATAATAATATACAGTATCAGCAGTCAATGGATTCTGTCGAGATCTGATAATTAGTCACTAGATAATATAACAAAAAATTGTTTTGGACGAAATTTGTTAAGTTCTTAAAAGATCAACATCCAACTGATGGGTGCTTGATTGTTTCTTGTTCATCATTCAATCACACTTCCCATCAGTTGTTTCTGGTTGCGTTGGAAACTTTTTACCAACAACCTATAAAAATGCAGTAGATACTATCTTCTATAAGATTCATTTAATTTGTGAAATTCTACTCCTCATACATTGCTATCTAACACATTATAACACTATTCAGTACTTTGTAACGGCACCTTTCTTATAATATCAGATCTATTGAGCATTAATGAAAAGTGGTAAATTCTGTGATTTATGTAGGAAAGAAATCCCAATAAATAATATAATACCAATGGAAATTCAAGGAGAAAACTATACTTTTGATAGCTATGATTGTATCAGAATTTTTAACAAACTAAATGCTGTATACAGCAATATTCTCATTGGAGAAGTTTCGCATTGATAGAAACATCAAGAGTAACCTTTAGTAAAAATTTATACACTGTTCACCTGAACAACCTCGCTAGGTCCTTTGCAATATCGTTACCAATTTTTGTGCTCTCGTTGATACCAGTTCTAGGTTATCCGTCACATGTTTTTGGTTCCGAATTTGAACTTTCTAATTGGTATGATAAGGCGCTCGCTATAAATCAGAACAATGTCCCAGCGCTAGTTCAAAAAGGAACGGAACTTGTAAATCAGGGCGATGGAGACCATGCGATAACTTGGCTTGATAAAGCATTGAGTATAGATCCAACCAATTTAATGGCATTGGTGAGCAAGGGGGCTGCTCTTAGGGATATGGGTAAATATCAGGAAGCAATTATAACTTACGACAAAGTATTAACGATTGATCCAAACGACGTCTATGCGATGGGTGGAAAGGCTGGTTCTTTATACGGCTCTGGTCAATACGGTCAAGCCGTAACACTGATTGATAGAGCATTGGAATTGGATCCAAGCGATGGAAATATACTGCAGGTTAAGGAGACTTTAACGCAAGCTACGAACTAGTCCTAAGTTCCCAATTGACAACTTCATTCTCTTAACTGGGCTTGCATAGTAAAAAAATATAGGTAATTTTGTTCCTATAATATATGTTCTATAGCTTTCTGAACATCTCCAGCATCAATTACGTCACCTTCGATCATAGCTTCTAACAGTCTTAACACTATTAATTCACCTGTAGCACCCGCAATCGTTTGTGGAACAACTACACATACGTCATCGACAATTACAGTAACCTCGTCGTCAGCTCCTCCTCTCCAATCCTTTGGAATGCCTATGTAAAAATTATCAGAATCTTCATTTGCATGCGGGTTCTGGTATAAGATTTTAACCAATACCAACCTATTGCTCAGGTCACTTAAATGCTTACCCTGGATATTTTATTGCAAACGTGCCATTATTCTAAATTTTAGGCAGTAATAGTTCATTTCTGATTGATCACTCTATTCCCAACTCATTTGAGAATATTACGAATTTACATAGGCTTTTATAATACTCCTTGCAAGTTTTTCTGCACGATGAAAAATCAACGAAGGATCGGTGAGTTAATCACTATATGCTGCGGAATTGGAGTAGCATTAGGAGGATTATTTGTGAATGTGCCACCGGTCACATACGGGGGCCTATGCATTATGGGTCTAGGCGTAATTTCAGTATTTTGGAGATAACATTGACATTATTTATGATATTTATAAGGACGGTATCTAGTTAAATCAAAGAATATAGTTACTTTATTTAGTATCTTGCCATATGTATATTCCTTAAGAACCTGATGTATTATATTGTCCGGAATTTAACTATGATAGACTCAAGGAGTAGGTTAAAGTAAAAAGGACAAAGGAGGTAGTAATAGAGTTTATGTTCGCCGTACTTTATCTCAGACGAGTCGCCAACTTATTTCGCAATTGCAATAATTAGTAATGTCAGTAACAATGTTGACTGCAGAGTCAGTATGTTTTTCCGTGGAATTTTGTTACCCTTATATTGTATATCTCCTAGTAACTTTACTAGTGTTTGGTATTTTATGCATATCCAGTTAGTCATTATATATCTTGGAGATGCGACAAACAGAAAATCCAGAAGCAATGGACACGATTATTGTCATTAAGTAATCATCCCCTGTAAAACGAGAAGCTAAATGATGTACTTCTTAGTCAGTTTTCCATTTGAGGAATAATATTTGGTTTAAAGACTTTAAAACTAAGGCGCCAATTAGAGGAAATAAAATTATATATTCTATATGCATTTACTTTTTTGCAGTTCGAACATCTGCAGTAATATTTCAAAGTTATTAAAATATTTGAAGAAACTGACCACCTTAACTTCAACCAAGTGTTGATATTTACCTCATCACCTGTTCGGGTGACTGAAAGTTCCTTTTTATTATGATTTCTCCTCGGGGATGGTTTTCGTTGTTTATCATAATTGAAAAAATATTATTTGGATATATTCCGTTATCATTGCTTGTCACATTGTCAAAAAATGTGGCTGTTGTGATAGATTCTCCATGAATCTGTCTTATGGTAAGAAGGTTATCGCTTGGCACTTTTCTAGAAATAGAGTCAATGAATTTTTCATCATCAATGAAAATCACGTTTTTTGTAGTTACGGGTAGTTCGAATCTTGGATCAAAATGAGGGTCTATTAATTTGTAATCATTATTCAGAACATGTTTGGTAATCCAATAAGAGGCCCATACCCACCAATGGCTGCCTATTAGTGTTACATTTCCATCTTGTCCTCCATTACCAGTTGAAATTTTTGATATATTTGCAGCTATAGCGGCATGAATTTTATAATATGAGCTATTTACGTCAGAGTTAATAAGAATTGAGGAAATTATTAGTCCAAATATTGCTACTATGAGGAACGTCACATGAGATAGTGGCTTAACTCTCTGCGACTTTCTATATCTTTGTACTATGAACTTTTGCAGACTATCGATAACAACTCCAGACGCGATACAAAAAGCAGGAAAAATCACTATTAGGTGAAAGTATTGAACCCAACCTATGAAGTAAGAGAAAATTAGGAACGGAGCTACCCATATTAATGAAAAGAAATCCTTCTTGAGCCCCGTCCAGATAAAACCGGCAATACCAATTACGGTAATTAACGGATCAATCTTAAAAAAATCAGTAAGCGATAAGGATAACGGTCTGTTTCTATCCGTCTGCCATAACACCCATTCAAGCCAAAGATCAGTTTGACCAACAACAACACTATATAGAGGCCATAACAGTGGAATCATGATTACAGGTATCAGCCAAATCCCAAGACTTTCGAGTCTTTTCTTTGAATTAAAAAACACAAGTGAACCGACAAGAGGCATCATTGTGAATGCAGGTGCTTTTGTATATATTGCCAATCCCAGAAAAATTCCTGAAAGTAGTATCAAAGTGCCTTGGCCAATTTTATATTTGTCACTTTCAGTTGCTCCATCTGTTTTTGTAAGATTATCGTTTCGTCTTAGATATACAGCGAACAAGATCGACGACAACATCAACGGCATTAATATGGTATCCAAATACACACGTCTTAAAACCCATGTCATAGGCATTACTGCAAAGAGGACTGAGGCAATGAATGCCACTGTCATGCCATATCTTCTCTCTGAGATCTTGAAAATCAATAAAGTATCCACAAGAGCTAACAAACCCATAAGCAATCTTGGCACCAAGTGCAGCGATTCAATAGACTGCAGTTCTGAAGATGGATTCAATATGTTTGGAAATCCTATCAGTGCCAGTATGCCTCCTAAAAATAATTGTCCAAAGTAAGGATGATCATATGTACGAGGATATCCACTTGCTGCTGATTCTTGAGGACCCATACCTTCAAGAACAAGCATGGCTCTGCGCATGTAATGAGCCTCGTCTATATGAATTGACGGAAAACCAAGGGGATTCCATAAATGCGTGTAGGCTGAAAGTATCAATGGTACTAATAAAATGACCATGTTTCGCACACGTTGGTGCCTTGGAGACATCAAGAATCCAGTAATTTTTACACTATTTTAAAGTTGGGTTGCCTAAGACATCCTGCGACCAGTTAAAATGTCACACATTTTTCCTTGAAAATAATGTTTAATTGTTATGTCGGTAAATTACTACGGCTGGATTAGTTATATTTAAATCAGTTCAATTAATCATCACGATAGATTTTATGATGTTTGTCAACGTAAATTTATTTGGTAGCCTGCAAAATTATACTTTAGAAAAATTTATTGACAAAATCAATTAGAGCAGTACCTGATATTCTATTACTAGACCCATTGACTCTTTGGTGATGCAATCAAGATAATTTCCTAAATGAAATCTTGATCACTATGAAGATATCCTGAACTTAACTTGTTATTCAGTGCAGTAATGCATTGATGCTCAAAGAATCACGCACGTAAGTTTATCAAGAATTTAGAGAGGTATCGTCGACTTAGGTAAAAACATACATCAATGTATGTCATTTATGCGAATTCAGTAATATGCAGTATTGCCAAATTAGATGATATGCGCTAATTGACAGCGGAGTTGGGTAATATCTTAAACAATGATCCACCTATTGATTTTTCGTACGCAATGCAGGGTTGATTCGGATGTCTAATGGGATCGCAGTTAGGTCCACCTTGATATAGCGAAAGTACATAGAGATATCCATCAGGCCCAACCTCCATATCCATTATAGCACCAAAGCCATTTGCAAAGATTGAACTCTGTGTTTCGTTCTTTGTGTCAACCACTTTGTCTGCAATGGAAGGTGGCAAAATAAGACTAGTTCTATTAGAGTTTAATTTGAAATTGTAAATATTACCGTTATGAAAATCCGAAACCAGCATGTCGTTTGCATACTTTGAACCTAATTTTGTTGAATTCAAGAAAATAAGAGAAGTGAGTCCCGGTGAGGGTTGGTACCATGAAAGTTCGGGTTCGCTATACTTGCCTGTTCCATTAAAGGAAACTAGATCGGAAAAATTATTGACAATAGTGCCGGGTGCATTCTCACTGGGAGCCCAGATACCTTGTACCTTATTCCATCCGCTATTAAAACCACGGTCGACCATATTAATCTCATCACCATATTCGGGACCATTTTCAGTATCCCATAATTTTCCTGTTACAGGATCGAAAGCTATTCCAAAACTGTTCCTAATTCCATATGCGAAGTATTTGTCTAGTGGATGATCATTTCCAATTATTCCTGATCCAACAGCTTTTCCGTCCTCAGTTATTCTGAGTATTCCTGCCCTCCCATCTGGATATAAGCCATCATGATTATTCTGAACTGTTGTTATAGTTGAATTTGACATCTTGGCATTGCTGCGATTGAGATCTCCTATAGTGAGATAGATATTACCTTTACCATCTAAAAGGATCTCACCACCGTTGTGCGCTGAGCCTGGAGTTGAAGGAAGGTCTAAAAGCAGTTTAGGATTTACCAACTTGTCATTTACAAGATCATACCTATACAATCTGTTACCAATAGGTATTTTCTTCTCACCAACATCATCGCCGTCTTTGACAGATTCTGTAAAGTACAAAAAGACATGCACAATGCTAGAATTTGTTTTCTTTACCGCTATTCCTAGCATTCCTCTTTCGACTCCATTGGCAACGGACACGTCTAGTAGAGATTCATTTTGAACGATTCCGTTCAATACACGCTTAACCACACCTTCATTTTTTTCCAAAACCACTATGTCATTGTCATCCAAGAAAGCCATTTTTGAGGGAAAGCCAATTTGATTCGTTACCAGTTCGATCTTAAGGTTTGGATCAGATACTGCAGGTCCACCTGCGAGTTGAGTACTTATTCCCGAAGATCGATTAATCAAGGTAGATGTATTGTTTTCATTGTCTGCATTTCCGGAAAAAATGACTTTACCATAAATGGGTGACTCTTGGAAATATTTGTGAAATAAATCTGAAGGACTTGAGATGTTAAAAACAAGTTTGTTGGAAAGTACAATGCGCAAAGGAATTTTGCTTGCATTTGCAATACTTTCGACTTCTTTGTCCCTTATGTTTAAGCTTGCTATTCCGTCTAGAATTACCGTGTTACCCGTGAAATTTGACTGAGATAATGTAAAATTCGATAATGATATCTTTCTAGTTGATATTCCATCAACGTTATATGTTGTTACGTTAGAATCAAATTCTATAGATGCGTCAGGCATTTCACTAGTGGAGGCTGCTGACTTGTTAAATTGCCATTTTCCCGATACTAACGACACTATATTTCCCGTGGTATCTTTTTGAAGGCTTATTATGTTTCCTCCTATGTTTTCAAGGTCTTGAATGGTCAAATTTAAAGATGGGGCTATAGCTCTGTTAGTGTCATACTCGTGATAAAAGGTTGCAAAAACTACTCCGAGTGTAAGTAGCAATGTGGATGTGACCACGATAAATGAAAATTTGTTCACCAGATATTTCAAGACTAAAACCTATTTAAGGTAAGCTCAAATTTGTTAATTTAAAAACAACATACGACGAAGTATCTTTACTGATTTAAAGGCTACCATCTGATACTTTTTATATATGAATATTTTTGTTTATAATATACTTCATGTCTAAGACCATTAATTTTAATCTCTTGATATTACTAATGCTTCAATGTGCATTGCTCAGTATGGTAATGGGTCAACAATTTATAACAATTCCATTTGCTTATTCCAGCTCAAATTCCACGCAACCTTTAAGGTTGAGTGGTCCTGTAAACAGTATTCAATTTTCAAGTGAGGGGGACGTTTTGTGGCTAATATCCGGAAGATGGCGGATGGATCTGAATTTTGATAACACAGGGAACGTTCCAAGGGAAATAAAAAATTTTACTGCGACACTGGTGGTGGTTTCTGCGGACGGTTCCATAACTGAAAGATACGAATTGTCAGACTTTACGCAGGATTCTCTCACATACGACAATAAAACAAAAACCTCATCAATAAAAGGTAAACTTACGATGCCATCAAAAACGCAGCCGGTAGAGAATATTGCAGTAGATCTAAAATTAATCAATAAGAACATACTTACAATTACTCTCGATCCGGCAAAAACAAGAGACAAGTTAGGAGAGACTCCAATATACGGCATAGAAAGATAGAAAAACTTTCTTTATTTTTACCTAGAATTGATGATCTACTAGTGAAATGTGGCGTTTGCCTGTTTTATTATAATGGAAAAGCGTAAATGTTGTGTAGATACTAGTTGTGATCATTTTTTACAAGACATGTGACAAGATCAAATATTCGATAAAATTTAGAATTAGAGTTCCATATTACTATATGTTACTAGAGCGATGAATTTAATATTTTAGATGGGTATGTGTCAATATTGACAAATTTGATATATTTACTTTCATTCGTAAATGACTCATATCAACAATCCAACGAAAGAACAAGAATTGATATCGCTACAAAAAGATGATACTGGTATAAGGATCTCAAATTTATTATCAAGACTCATAAATCATTCTATTCTAGATACGTGAGAATTTCCTTCGTTTATAAATAATTTACTGTCACCAATAGACTATTGCGAGTATTTATATGAATATAATTAGCTTCAGGTACTTAGTTTTTATGTGCCTATCGTTTTCGCACCGTTTGTGAAAAGAAAACTTACTTTACACACTGTCTTTCCCAGTTTAGGAATAGTCAAAGCCGTGGAATAAGGAAACGAAAACGTACAAGTAATAACAGAATGAAAATCAGATTAAGCGTATTAATAGCTATTGCGGTTGCTTTAGTCGCTGGGACACTGCTCGTTTTTATTCCGAATCAAGCCCAAATCCGGGACTAAAATCATTTATAGTTTGTTCTGACTTCGACTTTATCGCCTAAGGTAAATTTAAACCACCTTAGAGTATTAAATGGGTATCTATCACGATCATAATTACTCAAATTTTCTTTAAATGAATCTATTTTTTTAGTACTATTATAGATTTCCAACAATTGTTTCTCCTGTGGTCGTTTATCGGGTCGTTTATCAGCTATCAAGATTATTTTTCTATCATTGATTGCTAGAACTTCTGCCGCTAGCAACATCTTTCCGTTTGCTGGATAAATTGCCATCTTATCTTTATCGTAGTAGTCAAAATCTTCGTGATACACAAACTTGGGTATCCACAGATAAATTCTGTGTCCGGCCACTATTGTGTTGTTGTAATTATGATCAGTAACATTACTAACATCTGATAGTTCCTTTATTAGCAAGGCGTTTGCTTCTAGGTGCGCTGTATTCAAAGTCAAAGTTATTAGATTAATAGTGCTTATTAATCCAAAAATGCCTATTCCCGAGATAACTACATAAGGTAATAATCGCCGAACTTTTTTCTTGGTTACCTTCATAGTTAAAGCCTGTATCAATGTGGCAGCTGCAATACAAAGTGGGGGCACTAACATGATCAGGTGGAAGACTATAACCCATTCTATAATAAACGAAAATATTAAAAAAGGAACTGCCCACAGTAGAAGCCATATATGCCTTTTTATCGCCGCAAAGAGCAGACCAACGGTTCCTATTACAAGTAAAACAGGATCAATTGTAAAAAAGGCATTTATTGCATCATCGAAATGCGTCTCTTCGACTCTATTCACTTGCCAAGCGACCGCATCTATCCAGAGTCCAAACTCGCCATTCATTACGGCGTAAGCTGGCCAAATGGACGGTATCAAAATTACAGGAATAAACCACATTGCCAATTTGTTTAACTTTCTATCCTTGCTACTTGTGTAGATTAGTAAACCTACAATTGGAATCATGGTAAATGCTGGAATCTTTGTAAAGATAGCAAGTCCCAAGAAAAGACCTGAAAGCAATATTAGGACATTTTTCCTAGTACAATTTGTCGCAGGTAGAGCTGGAATTAGACTGTTTTTATTGTTATTAATATTTTTAAAATCATTTGCATATACTGCGAATAATATTGACGACAGTAAAAAAGGTAACATAATAGAATCTAAATAAATTCTTCTAAGCAGTAACGTTATTGGCATTACTGCAAATAGAGCGGATGCAATTAGCGCTATATTTCTGTTATACCTCCGCTCTGATATTTTGTATATGAGAAATGTATCAGCGACTGCAAGTATCCCCATCAAAAGTCTCGGAAATAGATAAGACATCTCAACTGAATGTAGCGCATCACCAATAGTGTTAGAAGATGGGTTCAGTAATGCTGGGTAATTCATCATGCCCAATGTTCCTGCTAAGAACAGTTGTCCAAAGTATGGATGCGCATAAGGAGTATCTAAGGCTATGTTGTTATTTTTTGTCGAATCACGAAGACTCAGTCCTTCTTGGAGATTCATAGCTTTTCGCATGTAATGTCCTTCGTCAGGATGTAAACCTGGGAATCCTACCGGATTCCAAAGGTGAGTAAATGCAGATAAGAGCATGATAGAGACTAAGACAAAAGAATTTATGACTATCTCTGTTTTGACCACCAAATTCTTATCTTCTATGAATCAATATAGCAGTAAATTAAATACCTTTGCTAGTAGTACTCCTATCTGGAAGTACAAGGACTCATCTCTTTTCTAGGCTATATCCAAATTCCTCACGAGAGCAAGTCAGTCAATTGCACCCATAAAAATACCGAACATTTTAACGCACTATTTAGGAATGCTAGTTCTCCAACCGTAATCAGCAGAGCCCCATAAAGTTGCTTTATTCCATGTTTCCAATACAGATTAATGTATAGTTCGCACTCTCTCTTCACCATCTTTGATATTTATCATTAGCCAACAAAGTTGGATCTCTTGTTCCCATCTATTTTTCCATTGGAAGTGTAATACACTGTATGTACTTTCTCCCGATCTGTGGAGACTGTTATGTTTAAGATAATGCAGATTTCTTGTAATAAATATTAAATTGAATCCAGTCAAGCATTGAACGCTTTGGATAGTATATAGAGCAAGGTTTTGAGTTTTATGCCGAATTCATTGAGATAATACTGCATATAGAATGTGGACGTTTTGTCAAATCCGATGCGCTCTTATTGACACTCCTCAGAACCAGAAAATCAGAGCATATGGAGTGAGGATTAAGTTTTGCCAATTATTCCGGATAGATCGTCTTGATAAGGTGGCCAGAATTAAAGACTCCAAAAAATCAATATGCTTAAATTTAGATCTTCAAGAATTACCTTCAGTCTAAATCTTGCATTGGCTGCTATGTTTAATACTTTTTGTGAGTTTGTTAGCATGTGCAATATTTATAAACGAAAGCACATACGCAGAAACAAATGTATGCGTCAAATATCAATGCAAAAACCCTATTGTTGATGATGCTAATCTGAACCTGGAAATCGTGTATCAAGGAAAAGATGATAACGTAAATTATAAACATTCAAACCTCCTAACTTCCGTTACTCAGTTTGCATTCTTAGGAAATAATGATATTTTGCTCTTAAGTAAGAATGACGGTAAAGTGCTAAGAATCATAAATGATACACTAATACCAGAACCTATACTGGACGTTAATGTCACCAACCAATGGGAAAGTGGTCTTCTTGGAATTGCGATCTCAAAAGAGGCTAACAAAGTATATGTTTTTTTATATTACACTGAATCAATAATGGGTGACGTAACCAATTCCTCCGGGACTGATCCCTCATACAATCGGCTTTACAAATACGAATTAATGCATGATAAACTCGTAAATCCAAAATTATTATTCCCTGCTCCTTCACCGAATCGTTATTCTCATGTAGGCGGTGAGCTGCGAATTGGTCCTGACAATAACTTGTACCTTACCATTGGGGATATGCACGGAGAACAAAATAAGACTACGAGAACGATGGCCCAGAATTATAATGATGGTTTGTTACCAGACGGCAGAGCTGGTATACTCAGGCTTACTCAGGATGGGAAAGCTGTAGGAAGTGGCATATTAGGAAAGGAATATCCCCTTAATCTTTACTATGGATACGGTATTAGAAATGCATACGGCTTAGATTTTGATCCAGTCTCTGGGAAATTATGGGATACGGAAAATGGACCTGACTTCGGTGATGAACTCAATATGGTTGAACCTGGATTTAATGGTGGTTGGAATAAAGTACAGGGTATGTCTTATCTATACCACCTACATAATAAGAAAATGAAAATGTTTAATCCCGAGGATTTGTGGGATTTTGATGGAAAAGGAAAATACAGTGATCCAAAATTTGTTTGGAATCAAACCGTAGCACCTACAGCACTCAGCTTTCTTAATTCAGACAAATTGGGCAAGCGATATGAAAATGACTTGTTTGTAGCATCTTTTAACTTGGGAGTAATCTATCACTTTGACTTGAATGAAAACAGAATGGCATTAAAATTACCCCCTCCGCTCAATATGACTTTCGCCCAAAATGAAGACCTTAAGGAATTAATATTTGCTCGGGGCTTGGGAAAAGTTACAGATATGCAGGTGGGGCCAGACGGCAAATTGTATATCCTCTCTAAGTACTACAACAAACCTACAATTTTTAGAATCTCGCGCTGAGTCAAAAAAACTTTACCAATGGGCAAGTGATTGCGTTAAATCATCAATATGCTATTCACACTACTAAGCATTGAAAGTATATCATCCAAAATTGAGAATATACGAGATGGGCAAGTTCACAAGAGAGGAGACAGCGCTGACAAAAAATATGCTTGCTACTCTGTCGATTAGGCGAAATCAACCCGAGAAATTTATGAAGGAAGTTTATGAAAAAACAAACACGACGATATCAAGAGGATCCCTATCTTACGTTTGGCACGAAGAAACAAAGAGTCTGAATTGTTAGTCAGAGGTTTACAATCAGTAATACATTGCAGACCTATTGAAAGTAAGTCGGCCAACCATCCACAATAATTTTCAATTCCTCATAGCGCAGGCTAGAATGAACTTGCAAAGTGATTTGAACTACAGACTTCCGGTTTACTGCAATAATAGGTTTAATTGCAATGATTGTATTTTAATTGTTTCCTAATTAAGGAAACAATTGTCCTAGCATTTCGCTAGTATGAAATACCTTGTTTAACTAATCCTCATATGGTTTCGTTCGAGGAATTGTAAAATCGTTTGGTTTTTTAATTGCAATTACTGTGTTGTGATTCTTATTGTATTAACACCTTTGACGACAATTGGGTTTATAGAGTCTATAGTCAATTTTATGCAAATTGTAGAGTAAGTGCCGAATTAATAAAGTTCCTTATTGGACACTGAAAGTGATAATCTTAGTCTACATTTGCAAGGGTCTGGATTGGCTGGAATAACTATTATTCCACTTGTAAAGTCCGAAATCAATTTTAGACTCAATTCATTTCCGTAGAAGGATTGATCCAATCATCTCCCTCAGCCCTGTTTCAATATCTTTTTTAGCAACAAAACGTAGGATATTCTTAGCCTTCGTCATGTTCGCGTAACTGTGTAAGATAACTCCGTCTTGGTATCCTTCTTCATAAATTGGGCCTAATTTAGTGCCAGATATTGTAATCATTTTTTCTGCTAGCTCTTTGATACTTGTTGGCTTGCCGGTTCCTATATTGAAAACGGGCTCCCACCTCAAGTTAGATTTATGACTATTTTCATGCTCTTCCATTGCCCTGATAGACGATAACACTGCCTCTGCCACATCGTCTACAGAAATAAAATCCCTTGTATTTTTTCCGTCCCCATGAATGATAGGTGGCAATCCCTTAGATAACCTTGTGGCAAACCTTGTTACAACATCGCTTTCGGAGGTTTGACCGAGACCGTAAACATTGAAAATTCTAAGCGAAATACTGTTTTTAATTTTTTTTTGTTGTTTATATGACAACACATGTTGTTCTGCAAGCATCTTACTTGTACCATAAGGCGATAATGGCCTCAAGATAGATCCTTCTGAGAGTGGTAATTCTACAACATCTCCATATACCGCAGCAGATGAAGCGAAAACAAAGTTGCTTACCCCACTATCATGACAGGCATCTAGTACGTTGAGTGTTCCTTTCACATTTATATCCATAGTTTCTTCAGGATTCTTGATTGAATCTGCGACGCTGATTTTTGCAGCAAGATGGACACAACAGTCCGCTCGTTCATCTCGAAAGATTTTTGAAATTGCTTCTCTGTCTCTTATGTCAGCAGTATAAAGTTTCAAAGGTTTTGTTTCGTGCTGTTCTGTATTCGACAAGTTTGGTGTATTAGTAATTAGTGCAACTGAACACTTCTCATTGGTTAATAATCTTTTTACCAAGCGCTTACCTATGAAACCTGTACCGCCAGTGATTACAAGCCTTTTCAAGATTTTAGAAATAGTGCTGAGTTCATATATATTCTATTTTCTCGAAACACAAAATGGAAGTGGCTTGATCAATATCGGTATACTTAAAACTACCTGAACAGTTGCTAGTATTGATGCCTGTATTAAAATGATGTTTATATTAACATCGCTGTAAATTAAATTTTAGAAAACCATCTCAAAAACTTGGAGATCACATTCAAAGAACTATATCTGATACTCCACCTCCCAAAATATAGCCATATCATTTAATGCCTGCCTTAGGAAATACCACACAAAAATATTCTTCTTAAAAATCGTAAGCATACCTATTTATTAATCATTTTGTCCTGCGATAGATTCACTCACATTTTGGACAGGAATTTCTGACTATCATTTTTGGGTCTCATGTTTGGTAAGAGATTAGAACACCGCCGTACAAATACAAATAATGATAATACTTATAATGGAAATATTCATGTTTGTAAGTTGAGATTTGAACCTTAATCACATATTGAATGTGGATATTCGTAATTCGTCGAATTTCTTACTTTTATTGGCTTTGGGATTGTCTTCATTTGCTTTTTTGTGGAATCCTTTGGGCTTTCCCACATTAAGATATGAGGATGGCACTTATATTGGTAGAGGCATGCATGCATTGGTAGCTCAGACACCTCAAGAGGGAAAATTCTACGATCATCCATATTTTGGCCAGCTTTTTTTAGCAGGAATATTTTGGCTCATAGGCTATCCTGATTTAGTACATCCTTCTGCTGTAGGTGATGTAGTAATGTCAGTTGAGATGTTATGGCTGGTACCAAAAGTCTTTATTGGAATTCTTGGTATAATTGATACGTTTCTAATTTACAAGATTTCGGAACGTCGATATGGAGCAAGAGTGGGATTTATTGCCTCAATTCTATTTGCACTAATGTCGATAAGCTTTCTACGAACAGTATACTTAGAATCTCTCCAGCTTCCTCTGATTTTGACTTCAATATTTTTTGCAATAAACGCAAAGGTTCTTAAGACCCATAACAAAGCCAAAATGAAATACTCAAACGTACTGATATCTGGGATATTTATGGGACTGGCTATCTTTACAAAGATACCCATCTTTACAATGATACCATTATTGGTATTTATCATCCTGACAGGTCAGAACAAAAAACTGACAGCATTAAGCTTGTGGATAATTCCTGCAGTTCTGATACCATCAATTTGGCCAGCATATGCTATGGCACACGCCGAATTTGATTACTGGTTAAATGGAATATACTGGCAGACGCATAGACAGAGTGCAGGCACTCCCTTTGAAGCAGATAGACAGACGATATTGGCAAACTCCATTACAGCGAATTTCTTAAAGATGCCAGTCTTATTTGTGCTCGGTTTTTCGGGACTAGCTTTTGCAGCTATAAAAAGGGATTTTTTTCTCTTATTGTGGGCTATTCCAATTCTAGGATTTCTCTATTTTATTGGATTTGCTAGCCAATTTCATCTTATACCGATATTACCATTATTATGTATTTCATCTGCTCGATTTATAGATGGCTTATCAGATACAATTACTCGCAGGACGATTAGGGAACTATCGCGCTATTTTATAATTTCCGCCTTGGCCATTTTTGGATTAATCAATGTCCTTATACCAATAACTACCGATGGTAACGATGACAAATTCAAAGCGTCGGCGTTTGTTACCCGCTATCTTTACGATAATAAAGATAGTGATATAACTATGATTGCTACCCATGTTTATTCATGGGTGCCAAAGTACGTATTTCATCTGGGTGACGACTATAGGATACCAGAAATTGATCCCATTGAAACGGGTCCAAAAATTAATAAGAGTCTTTTTGTTGTAGATCGCTCATTCAAGAATATAATGTCCGGCAACGATGAGATAGGCGAAAGGTTACGGAATGTGTATCGTGCGCATACTAAATCTAATGCGACTAATGTTACGGTTGGAGGTAACAACATAATATTGCCCAAGACAGATATTTCGAATATTGCATTGACGCAGGACAACGGAACAAATCTCCTTGGTGGTGAATATAACTGGAAATTAAGGGGTAAAGGTCAGCTGTCCCATGATGATGGGATATTAAAAATCTTGGTTAAAACAAACGGAACAGAGAAAGTATCTAGGAATGCTATCCTTCGAACACAGCTAAATAATCTTACGGAAACACCACTTGTTTTATCGTTATTGTACAGCTCAAAATCTCCGGAGGGAAACGACAGATTTTCTGTAGAAATGAAAGACACTAATAGTCAAAAGAGATATTTCAGAAGCCTTCTAATGGACACCTCAGGGAATGAAACAAGTCAATTGTTTATTCTACCTAGTGAGATAGTTGGCAAACCAACTGAATTTCGGTTTGGTCTCACTACAAATACAGCTGGTGAACATACATTGATACTAAAAGAAGTTAGGATAATAAATAAAGTGTAGGGATTAAACATCCTTTGAACTAGATGAAAGAACAATTACTATAATCTGATAAATATAAACAAAAGCAGCCGTCTTCGAATACATCTATTATATTAGTGTCAATAATCTTTACAATTATTTTGCATCAATCAGACTAAAATATCCTCTATTTCCATCACATCCTTTTTATGAGTCTATGACTTTGCTTAATATCTTAAATAAAGGATTAGGTCAGTGAATTTTGCATCTATAGGTATGTTTATGATATATCGTACTGCTCTTAAACATGTTGAGGTTATTACACGAACCCTTCGTTCCGTAACAGAACTTGACAAAAATGAGAATGCCCACAATGGGTCCTTAATAGTTCTTATTTAATTTGCTTCCGATTTTATTCACTGCATGTATAATAGGATTTGCTATGTTACGTGGTAATACTACCAAGGAGTCTTGAACATCACTCCTGTTTATGATCTCTAATTTTAGTAATAATAAATATGATAAAATAATTGATATAATCATGGCAGGAACAAAATGTATATTTATATTGCTTAAAAGAATTGCAATTAATATGGGGATAAAAAATATTAGACCAAGATCCTTCCAAAATATGATTTTGCCAAGTTTTTTGCCAATGATAATGGATACTATAAAACCAATTACGGAACCTAGAGTGAAGCTAAGAGCCGCACCGGCGCCACTGTACCATGGAATAAAAATAAAGTAAAGCAGGATTCGTGGGATACTTGTAGTGAGACCAATTATTAAAACCTCTCTGTAATTTCCATAAGAAAACATTAAGATGCTTATTCCAGCTGATATTGCAGTTGGTAATATTGATAGTAATAGGAGTTGCAATGGTAAAGCGCCTTCAGCATAGCTATTTCCAAATATTTGCATAATATCTTTTGAATAAAATAAAGCTGACGAAGATAAAGGTAACACTATGATTAATCCGATTTTTATTACTCGCCATAAGAACATATGTCTTCCCCCATTCATGGCGCTCAATACCGGATATGTAATACTCTCCAAAGCCCAGATAACTGCAGATATCCCAAGGGTTATCTGAAATGCTATAAAATAAAAACCTGCCTGGCTGGGTCCTTGAATTCCCAGCATTACCACCGTTCCAATTTGTGCACCTAATGTGTCCATTAATGATGGTATCCATGTTACAACGCTTGCCCTTAAAAGTACTCTAAAGCTCTCAATGAATTTGAATGAACATGTAATCTGAGATTCTTTAATAAGTGACCTGATATTGAATGCAAAAAGGATTGCAGTAAGTATTGGGGCAACACTGAATCCAATAGTAACCCCCAAATCGTCAGCAACTGCCAAAACTAAAATAATTGTCAAAAGCAGCTTAACTGCAGAAGAAAAGATTGATATTATAAGTAATTTTTTAGTCTCCAAAGAAGCAATAATTACATATCGGAACAGAACGCTGATTGTCGATGACGCTATTAGAATTACTGTTATAGCAATTAGATTATAATGATAAATACCAAATAACGAATCTCTACCAATCAATAGTACACTGCAACACGCGACTATCCCAACCGTTATAATAATCAAAGAGGTCTTTATGACTAGTTTAACATCTTCGAATTTACCGTCAAGAAACATTCTTCCCAAAAATCTCTGAGATCCCACGGGAATACCAATAGAGGCGAGGGATACAAAAATTGCCGCAAGAGAAATTAAAGACGAGGAAATACCAATTACATCTGGAGTAGTGATTTTTGACAGAATGTACCAAAAAGCATATCCATATACCATAGTGGTTATGTTCTCAATGTATAGAAACGCTGCACCCCTACCAATTTGAAGTTTGCTCAATTTCTTAACACAATTTAACCTGTGGTTGTCTTTTATAAGGGAAACGGAGCGCCATTAGTTATATATTTAATAATGTTGCAATATGCTCTATTGAACCTTCTTTCAGTTAATGGAACCAACCCTAAAATATGACTACTCATGTGGTTCTGATTTTAGTTTGCGAATGATTTTAGCTGGATTACCTACTGCCAAAACGTTATCCGGAATGTCCTTAGTGACCACCGACCCTGCTCCAATGAGAGAGTTTTTTCCTATTCTAACTGGCAATATGACAGAACCAGCCCCTATACTTGACCCTTTCTTAATAGTTGTTTTTAATAGCTTCCATTCCCTATCAATTCGCGGGTATTTATCATTAGTAAAAGTGACATGAGGACCAATAAACACATCATCTTCTATCACGACTCCAGTTGGAATGAAGGTAAATGCTCTGATTTTAACTCTATCGCCTATGACAACGCCTTCTTCAATGTAAACGAAGGCATCTACTTTGGAATCCTTTCCTATTTTACATTTATACAGATTTACCTGATCATATATTCGCGTATTTGAACCAACAGCTAAATTTTTTAGCACTGAAAACTTTGGTTTACTCAAGTATTCTCAAAACCCTCCTTTCAGACAAACTTCGTCTAGCTGAAGTTAGAATACCCACAGTTATTGCACCAACAAGTGAACTATTGCTTGGATTCTCTTTACCAGATATGCAATTTAAAAAATGAGTAATCATAGATTCAATCGTATTATTCTTATTAATTGTGATGTTGCTTTTACCACTGCTGTTGTAGATAAAAAGTTCCTGTGAAAGAGTATCAATTACCATCGTTGCATCAGAACCTGTGATTGTTACTAATCGTTGCTTTATTCCTGGCTGAATCCAGCTAAGCGATATTTGTGCTGATTTTTTGTCAGGCATCTCCATAATAATGAATGCTACATCCTCCTTCTCTTTATCAGTTGGCCTTGTATATGAAGTAGAGTGAGTATAGATTGATGAAGGCCATTCATCAGTCAAAAAATTGACAATATCTACTGGATGAGGTAACAAGTCAAATATAATGTCCCTTTCTGGAAGTGGATTTAACTGATCCAACCAAGATAGTTGTAGGTAGTTAACTTTTCCAATTAGCCCGTCTTCTAATACTTCTTTGCCTCTATTCAATGCAGAGTTGAATCTAAAGATATGACCAACAAGAAGGATTTTGCCATGCTTTTCTGCCGTTCTTGCGAGTTTAAATGCGTCTCTACTGTTCATGGCCATGGGTTTTTCGAGTAATACATGCTTGTCTCGACAAAGTCCTTCGTACGCAATACCAAAGTGAGTTTCATTTGGCGTGGCAACGTGAATTGCAGTAATATCAGAATTGTGTAGACACTCCTCCACGTTATCAATTAGCATCGATGAACTAAGATTGAGTTTTTTTTGAATATCTGCAAGTCTTGCCTTATCAGGATCTACAATTCCAAAAAAATTGAAATTTTTATTAATTTTTTGAAGCTCAAGATACTCGGCTGCTAGCTTACTTCCCCAGTATCCTGATCCTATCAGGGCTAGGTTAATCTGGCTGACCATGATTTTTCTTCATCCTGTATCTCTTTTTGTTCATATAACCGTTCATCGTAAAACCTCGTCACAATATTAATTATAAATTCCTGATCGTGAGGATCAAGATTTGGATGAATTGGAATAGATAACACGGTCCTACTCCATTCATCAGTAAAGGTCAAGTTATTCTCTACAAAATTACGATATTTACTGTATGCTGGCTGTTTGTGTACTGGTAATGGGTAATGAACTCCGGTGGAAACCCCATTCTTTAAAAGCCAGGTTCCGAGTAAGTTCCTTTTTTTCGTTCTTATTACATACATATGGTAAACTGATTTATCATGGGTCTCGTCATCTGGCGGTAAAATTAAATCTCCTACGCCTACTAACTTTTTCTGGTATCTGGATGCTATTTTCCTCCTTTTTTCATTCCATGTATCTAGGTATTTGAGCTGTATCTTCCCAATACTTGCATTTACTGAATTGAGTCTCAAAGTATAACCTATTTTATCATGAGTATGTTTTGTTTTCCTGCCTACATCTCTCATTTTCAAAGCAGATTCGTAAATTTTTTTGTTATTAGTTGTTATCATCCCTCCATCACCACCGACTGTCATGTTCTTCGTAGGATAGAAACTGAAAATTGCCGCCTCTCCAAAAGACCCTACTTTCATATTCATATGTTGTGCGCCGTGTGCCTGTGCAGCATCTTCAATGATAATAACTTTTTTCTTTTTTGCAGTATCTTTAATAGAGGACATATCACACGGATGGCCATAAAGATGAACAGGAATTACAAATTTAACTTCATTGTTGTTCAGCATAACTTCTAATTTTTCTGATGAGATAACATAATCATGTCCTATTTCACAAAATAGTGGATTTGCTCCAAGCAAGCAGGCACCATTAACTGTAGCAATGAAAGTAGCCGATGGAGCTACAACGTTATCGCCATTCTTCGTATTTATGGCATTAAAGGTTAATAAAAGCGCAGAAGATCCAGAATTGGTAGATACAGCATAGTCCGTACCTATATATTTTGCAAAATCTTGTTCAAATTTGAATACGCTTTCACCGCCAACTAGTATTTCATTTTCAAGTACTTGGATTGCAGCGTTTTTCATTTCTTTGTTCATAACGGGCATAGTTAGTGGAATCAACTACAGATAAGATTGCAATCGAATTAATTAATTAATCGTACATTCCATGAAATTATTCGACAGGACATTTAAATAGACAAGTTACACTCATTTTGAATACCGTAAATTTTTATTAGACTGTATATCCAATTTTAAATATTATCATTACCTGTGTGGTATTTTTGATCGAAATTGTTCTGGTAAAATCAGATCCGATTATGAACTTACCTTCAATGAGGGATCAGAAAATTATTCGGTCATTGAGAAAAAAATATTCCCTGCTGGTACTGGGGTGGAATAGAGAAGGTACACCAAAAGATTGGGATAATTATCAAAGTGGATTCAAACTATTCAGTTTGAAAGCGCCGTACGGGACAGCACAATATGGCGCTTTGCGATTACTTGCATATTTCCCGTTCTTTTGGGCATGGACTTTTGTAAAGTTGTGTCTATATAGCCCTAGATGCGTACATGCATGTGATCTTGGAACTGTTGGGCCATGTTACCTTTACAAGATTTTGTTTAGAAGGAAATTGGTGTTTGATGTTTTTGACAGATATGCCATGGCATACATACCTGCGAATAGAAATATTTTTTTCAAAACGTTGTACTCTTTAGTTAACTGGCTTGAAGAAAATTTTGCCAGACGCTCCGATGTGCTAATAAATGTATCGGATGAAATGCTTCAAACCTACGGAAAAAGACCTAAAAATTGTAGCACAATAATGAACTGTTCTGAAGATCATATCATAAATTTATCAAGAGCAAAGTCAGATGGTTTTAGACTTCTATTTACAGGCCATATAAGAGCAGGTAGGGGGTTGGAAATATTACCTGACATAGTAAAAGATCTGAAAGATACGGAACTCATTATTACTGGAAGAGTTGAGGACAAGAAACTGCTAAAAAAAATAGATGGAATTTCAAATATTGTCTATAAGGGTTTTTTAGAACAAGATAAGGTACTGCAATTAGAGACAAGTTCTGATGTGATGATAGCATTATATGACCTGAATCTTCAAACTCAAAACAAATTTGTAATGGGGAACAAACTCTTTGAAGCTATGATGTGTGGTATCCCAATAATTACTAATGTTGCACATGAAATTGTTAATGAAACTCGTTGTGGTATAATTGTAGAATATGACAATAAAGAGCAAATAAAAGAAGCAATAATTACTCTAAGAGATAGTCCAGAACTACGTAAGAGACTTGGGACAAATGGCCGTAGTGCATTCCTTAAAAAATACAACTGGAATATTATGGAACAGAAACTGTTTAAAATTTATGACGATTTATTGAACAAATAGTGAGATCATATTTTAGGTAGCAAGAATTTACATTCGCTGATTCTTGATACCACTAAACAGTTTAGATTTCATTGAAATGCAAACAAAAAATCCCAAGCCAGTGGCCAAATTATCAAAGCCGTTGTAAGTTATCCTAGCATACGAACATATTTTTATCTATAGAATATATACTATTTTCTAAAGATAACAACATTAATTTATGCTAAATGGTAGGAAAAACAATAATTTGGTTGACGTAGTAGTCGTAAGAACAGCTAATTCAATAATTTATGATCCACGTGTTAAGAAGATTATCGCTTCTCTGAGTAAAAGGTATTCAACATTTGCACTTGGGTGGAATAGAGACGGCATATCCCAGGAAAAAATCAATAATTATTTCGTAAAACTTGAAATGTTTAAATTAAAAACATCAGTTTGGAAGCCTTCATTGAGAAGAATTTTTACCAGATTATTTCTATTTTTCCCTCCTTTTTGGATGTGGGTATTTGTTAAATTACTTGTCTATCGACCGAAAGTAATCCATGCTTGTGATTTGGATACTCTTTTGCCTTGTTATATCTACAAAATTTTATTTAGAAAGAAATTAGTTTTTGATGTATTTGACAGATATGCAATGGCATTAATTCCACTTAGATTCAAAAGACTATATTTTCTGATCAATTTCTTTGAAGAATTTTTTAGCAAGCATTCAGATGCACTGATAATTGCGGGAGGCGAAAAAGTATTAGAAACCTTTGAAAAAAGACCTAAACACTTTAGTGTACTAATGAACTGCCCCGAAGACTATAAACTCCACAACATGAAATCAAATCTAGAATTTGAGGATAATTACTTTAAAATTATTTATACGGGAGGTGTGAGAAAAGACCGTTCCTTATTGAACGTAGCTGAAGCAATTAGGGGACTAAACAGCATTCACTTTGTAATCGCCGGTCCAATAATAGATAACGCTGTGTTCCAGAAAATGCAAGAAGTACCAAACGTAAAATATCAAGGTCTTCTAGAACCACGTGAAGCTTTATTTTTAGAAGCAAGATCCAATATCATGGTTGCGTTATACGATCCAATAATTCCATGGAATAATATAACTTTGCCAAACAAACTCTTTGAAGCCATGATGTGTAAAATACCAATAATTACTAATGTTGCACCTGAAATAGTAAATGAAACTGGTTGTGGTATAATTGTAGAGTATGATAATGTAGCGCAACTAAAAGAGAGTATAATAAAGTTGAGAGATGATCCAAATTTAAGGAAAAGACTTGCGGAGAATGGCCGTAAAGCATTCCTTGAAAAATATAACTGGGATATTATGGAACAAAGGCTATATAAAATTTATGAGGATTTGATAAAGTAACATCCTGGTGTTACTATTTGAATATTACGCTACGAACCTTGATCTGAGTTTCTAATATGGCCTAAAAGAAATCTTGCAATTATGTCCTCATATTATCGTCCCAAGAAAATCAATTTTTGTAACATTTACTAATAAGGATCTATTACTCATGGTAGGATTTACCACTTCGATAACTAGATAATTCCTTTGGTAAATTCTCCGTGGTGTTGTCTATTTGCTAAACCAAAAATTTTCTAATAGGAAACTTAATTGTCGATAGGAACTATTCTAAATATTTTACCCTGACCATTTGAAACGCCATAAAGATAGCCATCATAGGGCCATATTATAAGATCAGAAACACCTCCCTCTATTTTTGCAAATACTACCTTTTCTAACTCTCGTTCTTTATCCGTATCTGCCCTTTTGTCTTTCAGTGGTTCTTCAAGAATTAATTCTGTTCTATTCTTATCCAACTACAATTTCGCATACATTGATATTTCATATTTTGCTGACGATTTGTATACGTTCATACACACTATGATAAGAGCAGAACATGTTGAGGGAAATTTTTACTTTTCTTTGTTATGAAACTTTTGTTAATTGTGGGTTTTGTTCTCTAAATAGATAATAGTAAAGCAGGCTATCAAAAAATTTTTTGAATTTGTCATTGTTGAATAGCGCATCATCTGTAAACAAGCCTAAAGTGATTACCTTTCCTTTTTCATAGTCAAGTTCATATGTTGCAATTTTGAAGTCTCTTGGAAGATATTTAGTTTTGCTTACATTATAAGCGTGATAGTCTAATATTATTTTGGCGCCCGGATTTGTAATATATTGTTCTTCATTATGTCTAACGCCAAACGGATTATTACCAAATCTAATATCATCACCATGACATTCACAATAGTTGCTACCTATCCATTCTGTTGTTTCATTAGGCCAGCGCTCATCGATACTCTTTAACCCAAATGTACCATCAAATTCCCATCTATGCCCTTTAACTAATGTTATAGTTTGGTTTTCCTTGTCATACTTTACCTCGGCATATACCACATTACCATCCAACAATATCAATAAGCCACCACTTGCAACAAATTGTCTCAGATTGTTATATTCTAGTTGTGTCACATACTCATTGTGTCCCAATATGACGACATCGTATTTGATAGTTCCATTATGCATAAATAGAGACGGATTGTCATGAACGTCTGCATCAGTTAAAATCGTAACATTGGATTGTGGTGTTAGCCATTTTAAGTGATTAACTATTATTTCAAATTCGGGCAAAATTGAATGTTGTTTTATAACTTTGCTTGAAAATAAATTGGTGTATTTCGTAATATTTGATGATTGATTGTGTTTTATATTATAGAACAAATATAACGATTTATCATATGCAGCATCCGTAAATGTCCTCTCTACGAGTGCAATTCTCTTTGGATTCATCGTTGGTAGATATCTTGTAGTATTGTTCGGTAAATCCGTCTCTTTTTGAATGGAATTGGGAGAAATTAGGTCCATATTCTTTGGACTTGCTTTATGCAACATTATTTCTTCATTTCCTGTCGCATTATTATTCCAAACCAAATATGCGTTATTGTCTTGAGAAATAGCTATCTGAGGATTTTGCGAATCTACACTTTTATCACTTAGTATTATTGGAGTTTCAAATGTAGCACCGCTATCAGTACTTTTAGCAAATGATATTTCGCCGTTCCTTCCTTGAGGATTACTTTGCCATGCTACGTATACATTATTATCATCAGAAATAGCTATCTGAGGATTTTGCGAATCTACATTTTCATCACTTAGGATGATTGGTTT
>Ga0075430_100000692_pt1 | contig 25692 bp, 27 predicted proteins | sample RhiMetdeltSRZDD4_FD_75294 | JGI IMG/M metagenome (GOLD analysis project Ga0075430, IMG submission 75294) | Populus rhizosphere microbial communities from Tennessee, USA - Rhizosphere MetaG P. deltoides SRZDD4 | ecosystem: Host-associated > Plants > Roots > Rhizosphere > Soil | place: USA... | reverse complement strand
TCGCGGATCTGGCGGGTGTCATCGTCTACGTCACCGGCAGCTGGGCGCTGCTGCGAGCCGGCGACCTTCCGTTCATCCCGGTCCTGGCCTCCACCTTTGCCTTGTGGACGCTGGCGGTCATCCTCACCCGGCGGGCAAGGATCTCACCGGCCAGAGCCACCGGTCACCCGCCGGCCGACAACCGGCCCGGCCGCAACGGCCTGCGTATGCCAGCCAAGCTCCTGGTGCTCGCCGCCGGTGCGCTGCTCATGGTCTGGCTCAGCCAGCAGCTGCACGGCATGGTCGTCACATTCCCCTACTCCGGTGTCCTCGTCGTGGTTGAGGCCCGGAAAGAGCTGGTTGAGTTCCGTGCTCATTTCGCTCGCAACAGCCTGGCCCTGCTCGCGTTCTTCACCGCGTACTACCTGGCCCAGGACGTCTCCCGTCCCGTCGCCACCGTGGCTGGTTGGGCGGCCTTCTGCTGCTGCGCGGCGCTCCTGCACCTGGGCGGCCGACCGGTCAGACACCGCGTAAGGTCACCCAGCCCGTACGTCCGCGGCCCTGCGACACAGGATGATCATGACGGAGGATACGGATGACCACTATGCGGCCACCCCTCTACGCGATCCCGGCACCATCCCCGGGGAGGTTGAGCATCATGCCGTGTCCACGCGGTGATGACGCGCTCGACGGCGAGATGGCCGCGCTGCGCCGGGCAGGAGTCGACGTGCTCGTATGCCTTCAGCCCGGGGCAGAGCGCGAGCAGCTGGGCCTGGCTGGCGAGCCTGCCGCGGCGGCACGCGCCGGCCTCCGCTTCCACGAGCTCCCGGTCCCGGACTTCGGGGTGCCCGACCGGGTGGCCGCCGAACCGCTGCTCGCCAGCCTCGCGGCTGACCTGGCGGCCGGCCGGCACGTGGCGGTGCACTGCCGCGGCGGAGTGGGCCGCTCGTCCGTGGTCGCCGCCGCCCTGCTCATCCGCCTCGGCCTGCCGGCCGACCAGGCGTGGCCGGTGATCGCCCAGGCGCGAGGGTGTGCGGTGCCGGAAACCGGGCAACAGCGACGTTGGCTGGCGGACTGCGGCCTCGACGGCACGTGACCGACACCTTGGGTTAGCCGCCCCGGGAGCCGACCCGGCCTGGTCGAGGGGGTTAGCCGCTCTTGTCCACCAAAAGGTTGGCCAGTGCCTCGTCCAGGTGCGGGTGCGTGAAGCGGAACCCTGCGGCAAGCAGCCGCGCGGGTATGGCGCGACGACCCGTGAGAGCCAGGGCAGGATCGGTGCGGAGAAGGACCGCCCCGAGGCGGACCAGCGCCGCTGGCGTGGGTGGAGCCGGCGGCCGGCGCAGGATCTTGCGCAGGGCGGCCATCAGCTCGCTGTTGCGTACCGGGTGCGGGCTGGTGGCGTGGATGAGGCCCTCACCCGCGCCGGTCGCCGGGGCGAGCGCTTCCCGCACGATGGCCAACCAGTCATCGACGTGAACCCAGCTGACCCACTGCCGGCCGGAGGCGACACGGCCGCCCAGCCCCCAGCGCACCAGCGAGGACAGCCGGTCCAGTGCCGGCGTGTCGTTGTCGAGCACGACACCGGTCCGCAGGACCACGAGACGGTCGGCGCGGGCACCAGCAGCGGCGGCCTCCCAGGCTCGGGCCACGCCCGCCATCTGAGGCGGGCCGTCCGCCGGTGTGACCGACTCGTCCAGCACCCGGTCACCCGCGTCGCCGTAGATGGCAAGGGTGCTGACCTGCACCAACACTGGTACGGGGGCCGGCAGGCCCGCCATCGCCGCGACCAGCGCGCGGGTCGGCTCGACCCGGGAGCGGGTCAGCAGCTGCACGTTCGCCGGGGTCGGCCGCCGGTCGACCAGCTCACCGGCCAGGTTGACCACCGCACTGCCGTCGAGCTCAGCGCCCCACGCACCAACCGTTCTGCCGTCCCACTCGACCTGGCGGTACGGGCGGTCTGGACGTACCCGCCGGGTCAGGACGACGACCTGGTGCCCTCGTCTGCCGAGGTCGTCGCATAGCCGTCTACCCAACGCACCGGACCCACCCGCGATGACGACCTTCACTGCGCCAGCGTATCCGCCGGCACCGCCTCGCCCCCGACGCACGCTCCCGGCCTGGCCACGTTGGACTGTCTGGCCGGAAAGCGGTGGCGGGAGCAGAGCCCCAGCGCCGATGATGGTCCCGTGTCTCCTGAGTGCTCCGCCGATGTGGGCGTCGATCCGTAGTCGGTCGACCCCATCGGTTCAGTGCACCCAGGAGTAGACAATCGTGGATACGGAACATCTCGCTACCCAGCCTGCCCGCGAGATCGCCTGCGACGAGTCGGGCTGGGAGGGCGCCAACCTCGTCGCGGGAAGCTCGGACGTCGTCGCGTACGCCAGTGTGCGGCTCAGCGCCGAGACCGCCGCGGAGTGCATGCACAAGCTCAGCGTCCGACCAGGACACTCCGGTCATCAGCGGGCCCGGGAGTGCAAGGCGTCTCATGTGCTTCGGGCGGGTCGACGGTCTACCGTAAGGTGGCTGCTCGGCCCGGACGGACCCCTCTACGGCAACGCCTCGGTCCATCTCACGGAGAAGGCCTACTTCGTCGTCGGCAGGGCCATCGACCTCTTCCTCGGGCACTCCACCGACGCGGCGAGCGCGGGTCTGGTCGTGGACCAGCGGCTCGCCGCAATGGCGCTCACCATCTGCCGGCAAGGTCCGGCGGCGTTCGGCGATGACCGGTGGCGGGCCTTCCTTGTGGCGGCCAACGCGGTCCTGCGTACGTGGAAGCCACGGAACGTGCGCGAGCCGGTCGACGACTTTGCCGGTCTCGTCGAGGCGCTCCGGCAGCTCGGCGACGACGACCGGGTCAACGCGATCCTCGACGAGCTCCGGCAGGCGCGGCCCAATGCCTACGCTGCGCGCGCTCGGCTCCTCGACAACCGGGTCGTGCAACCGGCGCTGGAGCCCTTGATCCCCGCGCTGGCCAGCACGATCCTCCACTGGGCCCGGGCGGGTCATCCCATCTCGATCGTCCACGACGAGCAGTCCGCGCTGACCGAGCGACGCGTGCGGCGGCTGGAGCGTCAGCTCCTGCCGTACGGACAGCCTCTCGCGTTCCGGCAGGTCGACTCGCGCTCGGATGCTCGGGTGCAGGTTGCCGACGTGCTGGCCGGAGTCGCCCGCAGGGTAGCCGCTGACGAGCTCCGCGGCCCTGGCGCCGGGGAGCTGGGCGGATGGCTCCGGCCGTACGTCGACCCGACATCGCGATGGTGCGACGAGCGAAGCTGGGCACGCCTGGCACCCACTGGACCGGCAGCATCCGGACACCGTACGCACCCCGACCCACTGGGTCGGCCAGGTGCAGCGCCACCATCGGCACGGTGAAGCCCAAGCGGTTATCTGCGAACCGGGCCTCGGGGAGCCCGCTACACCGGCGGCCCACCGCACGATGTGTGCCGCGAGCGGACCGCTGTGGCGTACCCACGACAGGTGGGTCAGGTGGGCGGCTCCGGCCTCCGCCGGCCCGTAGCGGCACCGGGTGACCGATGCGTTAGGCAGCTTCTCCAGCAGGTGCTCCACGGCCTGTGGCGGCGCCTGCCGGTCACCGTCGACGCCCACGCTGAGCACCGGAAGCCGGACCTGACGCAGGCGCGGCTCCAGCTCCGGCAGGCCTGCCACGGCGTACCGTCCGGTCCGCGCCTGGCGTCCCCAGTCGGCGACCAGCCCAGCCGCCTGCCGGGCGCCGAAGCCGGCCGCGGGCAGGTACCCGAGCAGGCGGCTCACCGCCACCATCAGCTGCGAGCCGACCAGCACCCGCGCCCCGCCCAGCAGCCCGTAGCGCGGAAAGTACGGCGTGGAGGTGGCGACCAGGACCAGGCCAGTGACGGCGGTCGGCTCCAGTGCCAGGTACAGCGTCGAAAGCTGACCGCCGAGACTGTGGCCGAGCAGGAAGACCGGTCTGGCGGGCAGGCGTTCGCGGACGGCGGCGAGCGTCTGCGGCCGGTAGTACCTGGCCCACACCCCCAGGGCCGGCCACACGACAAAGAGCGGGTCGGCGGCGCCAGGCTGGTCCCGCCGGACCAGCAGCCCGCCGACGGTGCTGCCGTCGTGCAGCGGGACGTCGAGCTCCTCCTCTGTGGTCTTCGGCTGCTTGCTCATCCCTCCCCATCTCCACGATCATCGCATTCAGCCAATGTCCCGAGGTACCGATGAGCCCGGACCCGGCTGCGGCATATCCGCCGCATCGGGCCGCCCAACGTTATCGTGAGATTGGTATACGGCGCGGGGAGCACAACCGTCACCCGTGAATGGGCATCTCAATGTCGCCTAGGGCAGCCCAGCATGGTCGGGACCTGGCCGCGGCGCTGTCGGCGACGCTCGGCGGCCTACCCCCGTGGTGGCTCCGGCCGGCGAGGTCCAGCCCGGGTCGCCTCGTCGGGCCCACCGGGCCGGGCTTCACCGCGGCAGCCTGCTTCATCGACGGCGTCGGCGAGGTCGCCAAGGGCCCTGCGTGCTTGACCCGGGTCATCAGGTTTCCGAGGCGAACCAGGACGGCGAGTCGAGGGGAGGGTACCGGTGCAGAGCTACGGCATCTGGGATCTCATCTACCGGTACCTGCTGCCCGACTGGTGGGTCATTCCGGTCTACACCACCATCACCGCGTGGATGGCGACGGTGGCGTGGTGGCGGCGAGCGCAGCGGCTGGGCCGGGACTGGGCGCGGCGGTTCCTCGTCCTGCTGGAGGATGGGCCGAGGCTGCGCCTGTACGCGTTCCGCGCCGCGGTCGCGTTGCCGTTCTTCCTCGTGCCGTTGGCCATTGTGGTGATGTCGTATCTGCTGGGATGCGGAGTCTGGGCAGCGTTCCACGATGGACAGGTCGGTATCGCGCCCAACGCGGTCAACCTGGCGGCGCTGGCGTACGGGACCGGCGGTGTCGTCCTCGTCGCCTGGGCGTACAAGAAGGACATAGAGCTCTTCCTCGGCGGTGCGCTGTGGTACGGCGCGGTCGTCGGGATCCCATGGGGGCTGCTGGCCTTGGTGAACCTCCTCTTCGCCATCCTGGATCTGCTGACGGATGCCCTGTTCGGCACCCCCGAGTGGGGCAGGCTGTGGCACGCGCTGGGCATCCTCGCCGTGGCGGTCGTGCCGAGCGTGACACTCCTCGTCGCCGGCTGGTCGGCGCGCAAGGGTTGGGACCTCATCACCGGCCGCTGGGCCGACGAGGAGGACCACGAGCCCAGCGAGGCGTAGGGGGAAGCCGGTAGTCCCGTACCGGGTGTGGGGTCAGCCGCCCACGGCGAGCCCGAACGGTCGCACGACGACCCCGACGATGAGATCGGCGGCGGCGTATGGGTCGTCCAGCAGCAGCCGGCGCACCTCACGGACGTCCGTGCCGCGCAGGACCAGCACACCGGTGTCCACTGGTTCTCGTGTCGCCCCGGCCAGGAGCAACGTCCCCCCGTCGGCCAGATCGCGCAACCACGCGAGATGGTCCTGCCGGTACGGCATTCGTCGTTGCTCCATGCCCGCCACGTACGTATAGATAACTAGAAATGTCGATAAGGTCCCGGCCACGGGGACCATCATGCCGCCGGCGGTCAGGTACGGCGTAGCACCAGCGTCACAAAGCCCAGCACGTTGCGGTACCCGCACAGCCACTGGTCACGGTGCTCCCGGGCGACGGTGAGCGCCTCGGCGGAGTCCGGATGACCGGGGTTGTCCAGCGCCCACCCGGTGAGCGAACCGACCCACGACCACTCGTAGTTGTCCCACTCGGCGGCGTCGCTGACGTGGGCGTACACCGGTGTCCAACCGGCTTGTTCGGCGGCGGCGACCAGGCCGGCGAGGTCGGTGAGGTCCTGCGGCGTCACGTTGAGCGCGGCCAGCGCCTGCGGCGTCGGCGGAGCCTGCCAGAAACCCTCACCGACCAGCAGGACGCCGTCAGCGCGCACGTGCCGGCCGGCCAGCCGCAGCGCCGCGGCGAAGCCGCCGAACGCGTGTGTCGACCCGACGCACAGCACCAGGTCGTAGTCGCCGTCGGGCACGTACGTGCGGACGTCACGCTCGTGCAGGGTGAGCCGGTCGGCCAGACCGCGCTCGGCGGCGGCTTCCGCGGCGCGGTCCAGGGCGTACCGGCTGACGTCTACCGCGTCCGCGTGGCCGTCCGGGTAGTGGGCCAGGGCCTGCAGCGCCCAGGCTGCCTGCCCGCAGCCGAGGTCGAGGATACGGGCCGCCGGCTGCCGGTCCGCCCGGCGCAGCAGCCGGTTGACGTTGACACCCAGGATCGGGGCCGCGATCGGGTGGTGCGCGTGCGCGATGCTGCTGAGCCGTTGACGGTCCACCGCCACAGTGAACATCAGGGGGCATGCCTACCGTGAGGACATGACTGACGTCGGTGACTTCGCTCGCCTGGTCACGGGCGACCACGGCCTGTGCGTCGTGTCGACCCTGCGACCGGACGGCACGATCCAGGCCACGGTGGTGAATGCCGGAGTGCTCGACCATCCGCTGGCCGGACGACCCGTGGTGGCGTCCGTGGCGATGGGCGGCAGCCGCAAGCTGGCCAACTTGCGGGTCCGGCCCCAGGCGACTGTGGTCGCCCGGGTCGGTTGGGAATGGGTGGCCGCCGAGGGCCGTGCCGAGCTGGTCGGCTCCGACGCCTGAGGGTCCACAACACCCCACCAACGGCACGAGCGTACGCCTCGCGGAGTGAGACCGGTCCGGCGCTGGCCGGGCCGAGGAGGTCTGGTCCGCGGCGGAGGAGGACGGCTCAGCCGCCGCTGTTGAGGTCGGTGACGAGGGTACGCAGCCAGGACTGGGCCAGCGTGGGCTCGTGGCCGATGGCCCGGGCCAAGGCCTGACGGCCGGACCGGCTGCGGCCGTAGGCGACGAGTGCCGCAGCTTCGGCGAGCGCCTGACGGGTGCGCTGGTCGCGGTCGGGCCCCGCCGCCTCGGCCAGCCACCGCTCGGGTCGGAACGACCTGGTCAGCTTGGTCTGCTGGTCACCGAGGTACGACCAGACCCATGGATGCAGCGACACGTTGACGACCGCACGGGCCGGCAGCTGACGCGTCCACGCCGCGTGCTGCTGCCAGCGGTACGTGTTCGGGCTGGTCCTCGTCCGGCTCGTCACCCCGACGAACCGCATCTTGCGCCGGATGACCGGCCAGGGCTGCCGAGCCTCGTCGACCCAGGTCCGCAGCAGCTCGAACAGCTCGGTGAAGGTCGCGCCGCGATACACCACGTCCACGAACGTGACCGGCCGACCGCGCCGGGCCAGGGCGGACGGGGCGAGCCCAACGGCGGCCAGGATGCGCCGGGCCTGAGCCTGCTCAGCCGGGGTCAGCGGGCGCCGCCGCCACCGGCGCCAGGACCCCACTCCGGGCCGCTGGAAGGACAGCGGTAGCCGACGCAGCCACCGCTGGTCGCCGTGCCCAGCAAGGGCACCGCTGAGCAGGTCGAACATCGAGTCCAACGACCTGCCGACGAAGACCAGGTCGCCGTTGCCGCTGCGGGCGAGCACCTTGCCGGCGCATGTGACCAGGTCATCGAGGAACCACAGGTCCGGTGGCATGGTCGCATCCAGCAGCGATCCCAGCTGGTCGGGCGTGACCAGGTCCCACCGAAACGGCAGGCTCTCCTCAGCCGTCCCACGCATCCGGTCATGATGACAGGCGGCCTCCGACCCGAGCCCATGGGCAGCGCCAACGGCTTGACGGCGGTAGACCTTGACGGCGACGGCACGGAGCCGATAGAACCCAAAGGGTTATAAACTAAGAGGTTATGGAGCTATGCGCCCGATGCGCTGGACACGACGTTCGCTGCACTGGCCGATCCGGCCCGGCGGACGATCCTGGCCCGGCCGGCGTCCGGCGACGCTACCGTAGCTGAACTGGCCGCCCCGCTTGCGATGAGCCAGCCGGCGGTTGCTACTGCCGGAGAGCTTCCGGCGGCTCGACACACTGCTCGGCCGCCTCGACGACGGACAGCCAGGGGAAGGACGCGATGACCGGTGACCCACCGGCCGACCGGTTGGACGCCGGACCGGGCCAGGCCGTCTACAGCAGGCGCATCCTCGCCATCTACGACACCGGCATCATACGCATCGCCCAGCCCTTGGCGTGGCGCTGCCCGAGCAGCCGGATCCAGGCGCTGTACGACACGTACGCCTCAGCGGACCACCTCGACGTCGGGATCGGCACCGGGTACTTCCTCAACCGGTGCCGGTTCCCGGTGCCGGCACCGCGGATCACCCTGCTCGACATGAACGCCAACTGCCTGGCCGTGGCCGCCCGGCGGCTGGCTCGCTACCAGGTCACCACCCACCAGGCCAACGTGCTGGAGCCGATCGCCCTGCCGGCACGCAGCTTCGGCTCGGTGGGCATGAACTGCCTGCTGCACTGCCTGCCCGGCACGCTCGCGGACAAGGCTGCGGCGCTGGGCAACGTCAAGGCGTTGATGCGCCCGGGTGCACCCCTGTTCGGGAGCACCGTGCTGGTCAAGGGGGTCCGGCACAACCTGCTCGGCCGGATCCTGGTCGACGCGTGGAACCGCCGGGGCATCTGGAGCAACCGGGAGGACGACCTCGTCGGGCTGCATGCCGCGCTAGGGGCCCACTTCACGCGGTACGAGGTCGAGCCCATCGGGCGCTCGGCGCACTTCATCGCATGGGCCTGACCCATACGCGGCCACGCCGGGTAACCCGCTCCCACGGCGACCGCGTGCCTGCGGGTTGGCGGCGAGCATGGCGCAGAACAGGGCACCCTGCTCGATCGCGTCATCCAGCGCCACATGGCTGTGCGGGGAGTCGTCGAACCAGCTGCGAGGCATGGTGCGCTTCGATGTCGCCCGGTACCCGGTGCCCAGCAAGGCCATGGCGTACGTCTTGATGTCCAGTGCCGAGTGGGAGAACGGGCTCGACCCGGTGAACCGGACCAGGTACCAGTACACGAACATGAAGTCGAACGCGGCGGGGTAGCCGACGAACACCGGCCGCCCCGGTAGCTGCTCGAGCCAGGTCTTGTAGCGGGCCATCGCGACCGCCGGGTCCTGCTGGTCGGCCCGGCACGCCGCCCAGGCCTGCGGCTGGGTCGCCCACCACGCCATGGTGGCCGCATCACCGCGCGCACCGGGCAGCGGGACGAGGTTTGCGCTGAAGGTAGCCAGCAGGTCCTTGCCGGCGGTGTACGCCGCCGATGCGAAGCTCAGCATCGAGTGGGGTCCGGGGATCGGACCGTCCGTCTCAACGTCCGTGCTGACATAGATCTCCGGCCGTGCCACGCCCGCACCGTACGGCACCCGCACCGCAGCGTCGACCACGTGGTGATCCGCACGCCCGGCGACACCCAAGATGGCCCGTCGGGTTGTCAGATGCTGACCGGCTCGCGTAGCGCAGCAGAGGGTCACTCGCGCTCGATCCTCCGCAGCCCGTGCGTGGGCGTCCACCACTCGACGACGAGCATCGTGGCCTGCTCGTTGAGGTGGGTGTGCACAACCTCGGCGATGTCAGCGTGGAAGCGGTCGCCGTCCGGTCCTTGGGTGACGGGTCCGGCCGCGGTCGCCCGGCCGGAGATCTTCGCCTCGCCCGGCCACTGCGCCTCGCCGCCCTCGACCGGGTCGACCGTGGCGCTGTGCAGGGCGAACCGTGGGTCCCGATGCAGATCCGCGCCCTTGCGCGAGCTCGCCATCGAGCCGAAGACCAGCTCACCGTCCTCGAAGGCCGCCTCGATCCCGCTGATCCGCGGCGCCCCGTTGGCTCGCACGGTGGCAATGGTCTTGTGCCGGTGAGCGTCGAACAGCGCCCGCACGCGCTGAGCAAACTCCGGCGCTGCCTGTTCGACGTCCTGCCATGCCGTCATACGCGCATGATTGCACCGACCCGGCCAGCGGCGCGCGCCCCGTGGCGACAGCGGATACCGGCGAGCTCAGCCACGAGCAGTATCGATCACGGCGAAGCCGTCCAGTCCGTGGGCTCGCTGCTGCGGCGACGGTTTCTGCCAGAGCTTCTACGCGTGCCGGGATGGGGTGTCGGGGCTGCTCGGCAGCCCTTCGCTGGGCCGGTACCGGTGGCTCGGGCGTAGGGTGGCGATGAGCGCTCAACGGGGAGGTCGACACTGGCATGACGACGACGCATGTGCTCAGGACCGCCGAGGTCGACATCGTCTACGACATCCACGGGCCGCTGCCTACGGCCGACGGACGCCCACCTCTGTTCATGATCGGCCAGCCCATGGACGCTGGCGGGTTCGCCACCTTGGCGTCGTACCTCCCCGACCGCACCGTGGTCACCTATGACCCGCGCGGCCTGGGCCGCAGCAGGCGCAAGGACGGCCGGGTCGACAATGCGCCGGCCGTCCAGGCGGAGGACGTGCACGCCGTGGTCGAGGCGCTCGGCGTGGGCCCGGTCGAGATGTTCGCGAGCAGCGGCGGCGCGGTGACCGCACTAGCCCTTGTGGCGGCGTACCCCAGCGACGTGACCGCCCTGGTGGCCCACGAGCCGCCGCTGATCGCGGTGCTCCCCGACGCGGAGGCGGCCGAGCGTGCCCAGGGCGGCGTTCGGGACGCGTACGAGGCAAAGGGGTCCAATGCCGGCATGGCGGCTTTCATCGCAATGACGTCGTGGCGAGGCCAGTTCACCGATGAGTACTTCGCCCAGTCTCCACCTGATCCGGTCCAGTTCGGGATGCCGAGCGAGGACGACGGCTCGCGTGACGACCCGTTGCTCTCCGACCGCTCCTGGGCGGTCACCAGCTACCGCCCCGACGTTGCCAAGCTGGCCGCGGCGCCGACCCGCATCGTGATCGCTGTCGGCGAGGAGTCCCTGGACACGCTCACCGGACGCACAGCGGTGGCCACCGCCGAGCTGCTCGGCCAGCAGGCGACGGTGTTCCCGAGCCACCATGGCGGCTTCCTCGGCGGCGAGTTCGGATACGCCGGCCAGCCGGAGGCCTTCGCACGCAAGCTACGCGAGGTCCTCGACGACCGCAGCTGACGTGCCTTCCAACAAGGCCGTCTCCTGGGTCCAGCGCAGCCACGCAGTGCTGGCGTACTCCGGCGCTGGACCGGACCGGTGCAGGTCAGCGCCCTTGCCTCAGGCACTATGAGCCTCGGGGTCCGGTACCGACAGTGGATGACCTGCCCGTGTCGTTGGCGCAGGATGGTCGGGTGCGCCCCTTCCGCTTCTTTGGTACTGCGGCCGCCGGGCCGGTCGGCGTTCACGTGATCGTTGACACCGCGCGCCGGGCAGAGGCGGCCGGTTTCACTGGGCTGGTCCTGCCGGACCACCTGCTTGAGCAGCATGCCCCGGTACCGGTGCTGGCCACGGTTGCCGCCGTGACCCAACGGCTGCGGATCATGCCGTTCGTGCTCAACGCCGGCCTGCGCCACCCGGCCGTGGTGGCCCAGGATCTGGCCAGCCTCGACGTACTTTCCGGCGGCCGGCTGGAGATCGGTCTGGGCGCTGGCTGGAACCGCAGGGAACACGACGCTATCGGCTTACCGTTCGATCCGGCCCGGCGACGCATCGACCGGTTGGCCGAGGCCGTTGACGTCCTGAAGGGCTGTCTCGCCCCCGGCCCCTTCTCCTACCGAGGGGCGTTCTACAGCTTGGACCGGCACGACGGGTATCCCAAGCCGGTGCAGCAGCCACATCCCCCGCTGTTCATCGGTGGCGGCGGCCGGCGGGTGCTCGCCTTGGCGGCCCGGCACGCCGACACCGTTGGGCTGGCGCCGCGCGTGCTACCGGGCGGCAACGGACTCCCGCCGCCGGACCCGCACAGCCTCACCCTCGCCGGCGCCCAGGAGAAGGTCGCCTGGATCCGCGCCGCGGCAGGCGACCGCTTCGACCGGATCGAGCTGAACCTCTACCCCAGTGGCGGGCCCCTGCTCGTCACCGCCAACGCCACCGCGCCGGCACGCGAACGCGCCGACGCCTTGCACCGGCTCACCGGGGTCCAGCTCACCACGACCGAGATCCTTCAGTCGCCACACATCTTCATCGGATCGGTCGCGGACATCGTCGACAAGATCCAGTCGCTACGGGCACAGCTCGGAGTCAGCTCCTTCATGCTCGGAGACATCGACGCCGCCATCCCGATCGTGGAACGGCTCGCCGGACAGTAACCGCCCAGCGCGCAGGGCGTCGTGCCCTCGCCCGGACGGCACTAGTGTGCCGAGCATGCGCATGCTGCACCTCGGGCTCCGAGTCACCGACCTGGCCCTTGGCCGAGCTATCGGGGCGGCAACACACGGAACTCGTTGCCGTCGGGATCGGCCAGCACGACGGCGCCATCCTCGCCGACCTCGAGTTGGGTGGCGCCGAGAGCGACCAGCCGGTCGGCCTCCGCCTGCTGGTCACCGTGGACGGGTGGAGCGAGGTCGAAGCGCTGCCGGTTCCTTGCCTCTTTGGGGTCCAGGGGCAGTCCTCCCCAGGCGACCTTCGTGCCGCCGTGCGGTGACTGGACCGCGGTCTCCTGGTCCTGGTCCCACACCAGCGGCCAGCCCAGCGCCTCGCTCCAGAAGAGGCCGACGTCGCGGGTACCGTCGCAGGCGATCTCCCCCAGGAAGCCGCACCCGGCGAGGAAGTTGTTGCCCGGCTCGATCACGTCGAACGCGTTGCCTTCGGGGTCGGCCAACACGACGTGCCCCTCCTCGGGGCGCTGCCCGATGTCGAGATGGCTGGCGCCGAGCTCCAGCGCCTTCGCCACCGTGTGCTGCTGGTCAGCGAGGCTGGTGCTGGTCAGGTGCAGGTGCAGGTAGTCCCGCCGCGGCCTCTCCGCCCGGCTCGCGACGAACCTGAGGCTGAGCTGGGTGTCGTCGCCGGGCAGAAGCGCGCCACCAGCTTCCTCGACGACCTCCCGGCCGAGCACGCCAGCCCAGAACTGCGCCAAGCGCAGGGGTTGGCGCGCATCGAAGCAGATGGCGAACAGTTGACAGGTCATTGTGTGCACATCCCCGATTGCTGGCTGACCGCTGTCGACGGGGCGGTCCTCACCGCGAAGTCCGCTACCTTCCGCTGGGCACCTGGTCCTTGACGTCGTCGTAGCCAACCTTGGCGGGTGCCTCGGCCGGCGCGTAGATCACGCGGATCACGCCCGTCGGAAACACCTCCGTCGCCGCCACCCGCAGGTGGTACGGAGCGTCGCCGTCGTCGAACAGCCTGCGGCCCTTACGCGCCGCGACCGGATGGACGAGCAGACGCAGCTCATCGACCAGGTTCGCGGCGAGCAGCTGCTGCACCACGGAGATCGAGCCGGGGATGAGAATGCCCCTGATGCCGGCATCAGCCTTGAGCGATGTCACGGCGTCGAGGAGATCGCCATTGATCAGCTCCGAGCTGCGCCAGGAGAGCTCCAGCGGTTGACGTGAGACAACGACCTTGCGTATGTCCCCGAGCTGCTTGGCGAACAGTGCGTCGTCCCCACCTGCTGCCTCGCGGCCGGGCCAGGCGCCGGCGAAGCTGTCGTAGGTCTTCCGGCCGATGAGCAGCACGTCAGCGGTGTCATAGTCCTCGCTGACGGCGCGGCCCATGTTCTCGTCGAAGTACGGGAAGTGCCAACCAGGGTCGATCTCGGCCACACCGTCGGCCGATATGAACAGGGTGGAGATGACCTTTGCCATCGCGGTGGTCCCCTCGCATCAGGCGGTTTCAGTAGGTAGACCGGCACAGCATCCCAAACTCATCGGCCCGCCACAGATCGGAGCCGTCGTTCGAGCACAACGTGCTGGTTCGGCACCGAGCCGGTCCCGGCTCGCGCACTCAATCGGCAGGTGCGGACGGCCGACATCGTTGGGATGGGCAAAGATCTCATCGACAGGTCTCGCATGGAGCCGGTGGCTGCCTGTACTGGAGCGGTCCGGGGTCGATCTGCCGGGCAGGCGGCGAGCGTCATCAACTGTATGGGGAGACTCAGGCGGTGACCACAGCTGCTGGCGAGGCGTCGTCTGAGGAGTTCGCGCGTACGCGGACGGGCGCGCTGGCTCGTACCGCGTACCTGCTCACGGACGACCGGGACCACGCCGAGGATCTGGTGCAGACCGCGCTCGCCCGCGCCGCCGTGCGCTGGACCAGGCTCGACGACCCGGAGCCGTACGTACGCCGGGTCCTGTCCACGCAACTCCCCCGTCAGCTGCGTGGCGTGCTCGAGGGGGTCGCGAAGGACGCGCCCGCGGTGCGCGTACCCCTGGGGCTTTAAGCTACACCTACCCTTCCGGTCTGGCGCTTTCCGCTGACGGCTCGGTGTCCGCAGTGCAGCTGGACGGCCGGCTGAGCGTGTACCGCCGTGGCGGCGCACCCGGATGGTCGCGGATCACCGGCCAGAACCCGATCGCCGGCAGGGCCGCCTGGCGCGCGGACAGAGCGCTGGCCGTGTGGGAGCGCAGCGACGTGTCCTGCCCCGCCTGCCCGGAGCGGGTCACCCCTTATCCCAGCACCTGGCGGCTGACGTTCCTCAATGGATCGACGGGGGAACCGCTCCCCGCCACCGGCTACCCGGTCCTGCGGTCGGCGCTCGGTGCGGGAGTCGTGGCCTGGCGGGGGGACACCGCGTACGCCATCGTCACGTACTCCACCAGCCGTTCCGCCAGCGGGGACGCCAGCGCCGGGGGGATCGAGCTGGTCCGGCTGGTGCCTGGGGCCGCCGAACCGCAGACCGTGCTGACCGCTCCACCGGGGACCACCTCCATGGGCGTCGCGACCGACTATGTCGACACGCTGCGGCCGACCGGGTCGCCCGAGACCGGCGTGAACATGTCTGAGGTGCTCGGCCGGACGGTGACCACAGCCCTGTGCCTGGCGCCGCTCGTCGTACCGCTGCTGATCTGGGTGTTCCTGCGCCGCCGCCCTGCCGTCACCCCGCCCGGTAGCGCCCGCCGCTAGTGACCCGCCAGGGTCAGACCGTCCAGCTCGCGGCGCAGGTTGTCGTGCGCGCGGCGGGTGCGCTCGGCGCGGTCGGGCACGATCCGGTACAGCTGGGTCGTACACCGCGTCGTGGAACCACGCCGCCAGCCGTACCGCGTCGGCATCGGCGGCCCGGGCGGCGTGAGCGTCCACTATGGAGAGTACGGCCGTCAGGTGCGCGACGTCGTGGTAGCGCCGGTGCGGCTCGGCCCAGCGGCGCAACAGGTCGGAGCCTGCGTGCTCGGCGGCGGCACCGTCGACACCCGCTGGCAGCGCGGCTCGCCAGCGAGTGAGCAGATCCGGCCCGGTGGCCATGCGGCCCTGCCCTACGGCGCACGGCACCTGCACCCAGGGTCACATGTCCCGTGAGCTCAGGACGCAGAACTCGTTCCCCTCCGGGTCACTCAGCACCGTCCAGGTAACCTCGGCGGACTGGCCCACGTCCACCCGCTTCGCACCGAGCCGCTCCAGGCGCGCGATCTCTGCGTCGCGGTCCTGGCTGGTGTGCGGGGCCAGGTCGATGTGCAGCCGGTTCTTGACCGACTTGCCCTCCGGGACCGGCACGAAGACCATTCCCGGCCCGATCCGCTCCCAGGGGGTGTCCTGGAGGGTGGCTTCGTCCGCCCACGAGGGGATGATCACGCACTCGTCCGCCGTGTCGTAGACGAGCTTCCAGTCGAGGGCCTCCGCCCACCATCGAGCCTGCTTGCGCACATCACGGCAGTCGACGACCACCGTGTACCAACGAAGCGCCATCGCTCTCCCCCGATCCCGGTATCTGCCTAGCTCGCCATCGTCCTTATCCGCCGTCGCGCTCGTCGAGCAGCTTGACCAGTCGCTTCGGCGCGACCTGGTTATCGTGGTGACCGTACCCCCAAATGTCACGAAGGCGCTCTTGCCGCGCACGAACCAGGTCGGCGCGCCGTGGCTGGGCCGCTCGGCGACCTCCGGGAAGGCGCCGCAGATACCGCGCAGACGGTCCAGTGCGTCCGCGTGCTGGTCTCCCACGGCTACCACCTGCCTGCGTCGGCTGCCGAGGCTAGCGCAGCCGGTGCGCCGCTGGTGGCCGCACCAGCGTGCGTCACGGGTGAACCCCGCGCCTGGCGGGTAGCCGGTGACCGACGAGGATAGGCGGATGCCCACGCGTACCGACCTGCGCAACGTCGCGATCATCGCCCACGTCGACCACGGCAAGACGACCCTGGTCGACGCCATGCTGCGCCAGGCCGGGGCGTTCCGGGCCCGGGCCGAGGTGACCGACCGGGTGCTGGACTCGATGGACCTGGAGCGGGAGAAGGGCATCACGATCCTGGCCAAGAACACGGCGGTACGCTACGCGCCGCCCGCCGGCGAGCCGGTCACCATCAACATCATCGACACGCCTGGCCACGCGGACTTCGGCGGCGAGGTCGAGCGGGGCCTGACCATGGTGGACGGTGCGCTGCTGCTCGTCGACGCCAGCGAAGGCCCGCTGCCGCAGACCCGCTTCGTACTGCGCAAGGCCCTTCAGCGGCGGCTGCCGCTGGTCCTCGTCATCAACAAGGTGGACCGCCCGGACGCCCGGATCAAGGAGGTCGTGGACGAGGTCTACGAGCTCTTCCTCGACCTGGACGCGGACGAGTCGCAGATCGACTTCCCCATCGTGTACGCGTGCGCCCGGGACGGCGCAGCCTCGCTGACCCGGCCGCCGGGCGGGGCGGCGCCGGCCGACAGCAGCTCGCTGGAGCCGCTGTTCCGCACCCTGCTGGACACGGTGCCCGCGCCCGCGTACGAGGAAGGCGCCCCGTTGCAGGCGCACGTGACCAACCTCGACGCGTCCCCGTTCCTCGGCCGGCTGGCGCTGTGCCGGGTCCGCGCCGGGCGCATCCGCAAGGGCCAGACCGTCGCGTGGTGCCGGGCTGACGGCACGGTCGAGCGGGTGCGCATCTCGGAGCTGCTGATGACCGACGCGCTGGAGCGCAAGCCGGCCGAGCAGGCCGGACCCGGCGACATCATCGCCGTGGCCGGCATCCCGGAGATCATGATCGGGGACACCCTGGCGGACGCGGACGACCCGCGCCCGCTGCCGCGGATCACCGTGGACGAGCCGGCGATCTCGGTGACGATCGGCACCAACACCTCCCCGCTGGCCGGCCGCGCCAAGGGCGCCAAGGTGACCGCCCGGCTGGTCAAGGACCGGCTCGACCGGGAGCTGGTCGGCAACGTCTCGCTGCGGGTGCTGCCGACCGAGCGGCCGGACACCTGGGAGGTGCAGGGCCGCGGCGAGCTGGCGCTGGCGATCCTCGTCGAGCAGATGCGCCGGGAGCGCTACGAGCTGACGGTCGGCAAGCCGCAGGTCGTCACGCGCCACGTCGACGGCCGGCTGTGCGAGCCGGTGGAGCGGCTCACCATCGACGTGCCCGAGGACTACCTCGGCGCGGTCACCCAGCTGCTGGCCAGCCGCAAGGGGCGGATGGAGCAGCTGGTCAACCACGGCACCGGCTGGGTACGCATGGAGTGGCTGGTGCCGGCCCGGGCGCTCATCGGCTTCCGCACCGAGTTCCTGACCGAGACCCGGGGCACCGGCATCCTGCACCACGTGTTCGAGGCGTACGAGCCGTGGGTCGGTGAGCTGCGCACTCGGCCCACCGGCTCGCTCGTCGCCGACCGCAGCGGCGCCGCGACCGCGTACGCCATGTACAACCTCCAGGAGCGCGGGTCGCTCTTTGTCGAGCCCGGCACCGAGGTCTACGAAGGCATGATCGTCGGGGAGAGCTCCCGAGCCGACGACATGGACGTCAACGTGACTAAGGAGAAGAAGCTGACGAACATCCGCTCGTCAGCGGCTGAGGAGCTGGAGCGGCTGGTCCCGCCCCGGCGGCTGTCGCTGGAGCAGGCCCTGGAGTTCTGCCGCGAGGACGAGTGCGCGGAGGTGACCCCGGACGCCGTACGGCTGCGCAAGGTCATCCTCAGCGCGGCCGAACGCGCCCGGTCCAGCCGCCGCGCCGCACGCCCGACGGCCTGACCGGGTCGAACGAGCTGACCAAGCCGCCGTAAGGCCCTGCCGTCCGGCGACAGGGCCAGCCGTCCGGGACAGGGCCAGCCGTCCGGCGACGGCCGATGCTGGTGGCGCGGCCCTTATGCTCTGCACCGCCAGAGCGAGCAGAGCATAAGGGCCGCCAACCGGGTACCAGCCCCGGGTCCGCGACCGCGCGCAGGCGGCCAGCCCGCGCTGGCCGCGACCGCCCGCTGGCTACACGCCGAGGGTTGTCCAGGGGCCCCAGATCGCGAACGTCATGCCGCGGCTGGCCTGGATGTTGACGAACAGGGTGTGCCCGTCCGGCGAGAACGTCGAGCCGGCGAACTCGTCGTTGAAGCGCGGCACGCCGGTCCGGCTGACCAGCCGGTTCAGCGCGATGTCGAAGAGCTGCCCGCCCTGGGTCAGCCCGCGCAGGTAGTTGTCGTTGACGTTGTCCTCGCAGAGCACGAGCGTGCCCCGCGGGCTCGTGGTGACGTTGTCCGGCAGGTCCAGCACGTCCGGGCCGGGCGACTCGTAGACCAGCTGGAGCATGCCCGCCGCGACGTGGTACCCCCAGACCTGGCCGCTGCCGTTGCCGTACCCGTCCAGGATCGGGCCGGTGCTGGTCTCGGCCGGACCACCGCCCTGGGTGGAGGTGAAGTAGACGACGCCGTTGTCGTACGCCGAGCCCTCCAGCCGGGAGAAGTAGGCCGCCCCCTGCTCCCAGCCCTGCCGCGCCACGTAGGGCAGCGCGGTCTCCTGCCGTGTCGTCGCCGGCACGCCCGGGGTGTAGGGGAACTCCGGTGCCGGGTCGTCGATGTCCACCCACTCGACCTGGTACGTGGCCCGCATTGGCTGGGACGCGGCGAGGTTGGCATTGGGCTGGCCCCGCACCGCGAGCATCTGGAGCCGGCCGCCGTCGACCAGCCGGCCCGCCTCGCGCGGGTCGCGCGGGGGGCGGTACCGGTAGAAGCCGGAGGCGAAGCCGAAGTCGTCCTCGGTCAGGTAGAGCCAGCCCTCGACCGGGTCGAACGCGACCGCCTCGTGCGCGAACCGGCCGGCGGAGCGGATCGGCTGCCGGTCCGACTGGCCGTCCTTCGGGACCTCGAAGATGAACCCGTGCCGCTGCTGCAGCCCGACGTTGGGCGCGCCGGTGAAGTCCGGCATGACGTCCGGCCCGTTGACCGTCTCCTCGCAGGTGACCCAGCTGCCCCACGGCATCGGGCCGCCGGAGCAGTTCATCTGGGTGCCGTTGAGGCTGGTGAAGGAGCGTACGACCGCCCCGAACCGGGTCACCTCGACGGTCGTGGTGCCGCCCGCGGTGGCCGTGTCGTAGGCCAGTGCGGGGTTGCCGAACGGCGTACCCGGGCCGTTGACCTCGTGGTTGCGTACGAGCAGCACGTTGCCGTTGGGGCCGGGAAAGGCGGCCATGCCGTCATGCCGGCCGGGCAGGACCGTGCCGTCGTCGAGCACGACGGTGAGCTCGGTGTCGTGGAAGGAGCGGTACTGGAAACCCTCGGGCAGCCAGAGCCGCACGTTCCCGTCACGCAGGTCAGGGATCGGGCGCAGCTGCCGGAACCCGGCACTGTCGGGGTCGGCGTGCACCGCGCTGCGGGCGACGAAGCCGGCGAACGGCCCGCCGAGCAGCGCACCTCCGGCCACCGCCGCGGCACCGCGCAGCACGCTCCGTCGGTCAAGGTCAGCCATGTGACAGGCCCCTCTCTCCGTTGAAAGGAAATCGGCTCACGCTAACGCCACCCGCCGTCGTGGGCCAGCCCACCGAACCGGTATGGTCATCCGCCCGGTACGGTCACCCCCATGGGGATGCCCCTGCGGCATCTGCCGGCGCTCGACGCCGAGCTGGCCACCGTCCCGGGCACGGTCTCGGTGTGGTGTGGGCGCCTGGGCCGGCCGGCGGCGTACGCCCGGCTGCCTGACGTGGCGCACTACGCCGCCAGCACGATGAAGGTGGCGGTGCTCGCCGCGGTGTACCGGGCCGCCGAGACCGGCCGGCTCGACCTTGACGCGCCGGTCGAGGTGCGTAACGAGTTCCCGTCCGCGGCACCGGGCGCGCCGCCGTTCGGCTGCGAGCGCGGGTACGACAACGACGAGGCGGTGTGGCAGCGGCTGGGCGGGCGTGCTCCGCTGCGCTGGCTGGCTCGCCGCATGATCGTGCGCTCGAGCAACCTGGCTACGAACATCTGCCTCACCTCGGTCGGGCTCGACGCGGTGGCGGAGGTCTGGCGGCGGGCCGGCGCCGGCAACAGTGCGGTCGGCCGCTGCATCGAGGACGCCGCAGCGAGCGAGGCGGGCATCACCAACCAGGTCACCGCCGCCGACCTCGCCGCGCTGCTCGGCGCGGTAGCCGGGCGCGCCACCGGGCCGGATGCCATCACCGGGCCGGATGCCGTTGCCGGGCCGGCGTCCTGCCGGGAGATGACTGAGGTGCTGCTGGCGCAGGAGCACCTCGACGACCTCGCCGCCGGCCTGCCACCAGGCGTGCCGGTGGCGCACAAGAACGGCTGGGTCCGCGGCGTCCGGCACGGGGCCGGGGTGGTCTACCCCGCCGACACGCCGCCGTACGCCATCGTCTGCTGCACCACCACCCCGCTGGCCACCAACGACGCGGGCGACGAGGCGTGCCGGCTGGTCGCGAGGGTGGCCGCCGCCAGCTGGGCGGATCGGCACGCTCTGGCCGGCTGAGCCCCACCTGAGCCGAACGGGCTCACTCCAGCAGGTTGGCGCGTAGCGCCTGGCACAGCGCCTCATCCATGCCAAGCCCCTCGCGCAGGTACGCGTCGAACCCGCCGTACACCCGGTCGACCTCGGCGTAGGCCGCGTCGAGGTAGTCGGTGCGGGCCTCGAGGACCGGCCGGATCGCGTCCTCGTCCAGCTCCGGCCGGCGCTCGCGCATCGCGGCCAGGATGGCCCCGTTCACCTCGGCCGCCGCGTGGTTGGTCGCCAGGTAGTCCACGGTGATCTCGACCCGGTCCACGCCGAGCGCGGTGAGCACGATCGCCGAGAGCCAGCCGGTGCGGTCCTTGCCTGCCGAGCAGTGCACGAGGACCGGCAGCGCGACCGGGTCGGCGAGCACGCGGACCGCCGCCGCCAGGCTGTCCCGGGCCGACTCGCCGGTGACGAACCAGCGGTAGATGGCGGTCATCGCGCCCGGTGTGCCCTCCTCAGCCAGCGCCTCGTACCCGTCGAGCTGGTGGCCGAGCATGACCGCTGAGACGTAGGTGAACACCGGGTGTGCCGGGTCGTAGATCGGCAGGGTGGTCACCGCCGGCGCCGGGTCGGTGGGTAGGCGGTCCGGCGGGGCGAGCGCGACCTCGCTGACGTCGCGCAGGTCGACCACGCGGGCTAGCCGCAGCGCGCCGAGGACCGCGACGTCGTCGTCGGTGAGCCGGCCCAGCGCGCTGGCGCGCACCACCCGCCCGCGACGGACCCGGCGGCCGTCGATGGTCGGTAGGCCGCCCAGGTCGCGGGTGTTCGGTGCGCCGAACAGGCCCAGGCCGCGCTCCAACCCGACCGCCTCCCTTCGTCGTACCAGTGCGTCACGCTTCGTCGTACCAGTGCGTCACGCGGCTCGTACCAGTGCGTCACGCGACCGGAAGCGGAGCCGGCACCGGCGCGCGGCGGCCGGGGAACCGTAACCCGCCGGGTCGCGTCCTAGCCAGGAGACTGGAGGTTCCCATGCGCATCCGCCCGCTCGCCGCCGTGCTGCCCGTCCTACTCGCCGGCGTTGCCGCCTGTGCCGTCACGCCCCCGAGCGGGCCGGGTCCGGGGTCCGGCGGGCCCTCGGCCCAGCCGGAGCCGGGCGTGGACCGGTCCGCCGCCGTCTACTCGGCGGTCCTGCGGCGCTACCTCACCACCAGCGACCACTCGTACGGGGACGAGCACCGGTTCGGCACGGTCTACGTGCTCGACCACGCGGTGGCCGGTGCGGCCGACCCGATGCGCACCACGCAGTCCGGGCAGCGGGAGCCGATCTCACCGGACAGCCAGCACGCCATCGTGCAGGCCCTGGCAGACGTCGGCGCGGTGGAGTTCGTGGCCGACCGGGACGAGGTGGTGGAGAACGCGAACGGCTGCGAGCGCGTACGCGGCGAGGCCGTGCTGGTCACCCTCGGCCCGGTGCCGGCCCAGGGCGACCGCGTGGAGGTGGGCGTCTACGGCTTCATGGCCTGTCTCGCCGCGACCTGGATGACCTATGTCGCGCAGCGGGGTTCCTCCGGGTGGGAGGTCAAAGGCACCACCGGCCCGGTCGCCATCTCCTGAAAGCGCCAGCCAGGCCGGCTACGCTGCGTCCTCGTGACCATCGCCGAGGTCCGGACCCATCGGGTCAGGGCGCCGCTGCACACGCCGTTCGTCACCGCGCTGCGCCGGGCCACCCACGTCGAGACGCTGGTCGTCGAGGTGACCGACGCCGACGGCCGGTCCGGCTTCGGGGAGGCGCCCCAGGTGTGGCAGGTGACCGGGGCTTCGCTGGCCGGCTCCGCAGCCTGCGTACAGGAGCTGCTCGGGCCGCTGCTGGCCGGCCGGGACCCGGACGACCTGGTGGCCCGGTGCCGGGAGGTGGCGGGTGCGGCCGCCGGCAACGAGGCCGCCAAGGCGGCCGTGGACGTGGCACTGCACGACCTGGCCGCGCGGCGGCTCGGCGTACCGCTGGTCCGGCTCCTGGGTGGCGCGGGCCTGCGGGTGCCCACGGACGTCACGCTCTCCGCGGGCGACCCGGCGGCGCTCTCCGCCGCGGCCCGTGACCGGGCCGCCGAGGGCTTCCCGGTGCTCAAGGTCAAGGTGGGTACGGACGCGGCGGGCGACCTGGCCCGGGTACGCGCGGTGCGGGCCGCGGCCGGCCCAGGGGTGGGGATCCGGCTCGACGCCAACCAGGGCTGGTCCCCCCGCGAGGCGGTACGGGTGATCCGCGGCATCGAGGACGCCGGCCTCGATGTGGAGCTGGTCGAGCAGCCGGTGCCCAGCTGGGACCTTGCCGGACTGGCCTGGGTGAGCGACCGGGTCGGCACGCCGGTCCTCGCCGACGAGGCCGTGTTCGGCGTGCGCGACCTGGTCGAGGTGATCCGGCGCCGGGCGGCCGACATGGTCAACGTCAAGCTGGCCAAGTGCGGCGGGCTGCGGCCGGCCCGTACGCTGCTGGAGCTCGCGGCCGAGCACGGCCTCGGCACGGTCGTCGGCTCGATGATGGAGAGCCCGGTCGGCGTCGGGGCGGCGGCGAGCCTGGTGGCCGCGTACGGCACCAGCGCAGTGTCCGACCTCGACGCCGCGTGGTGGCTGGCCGGCAACCCGGTCGTGGGCGGGCTGCGGTACGAGGGCGCCACGGTCGTGCTGCCGGACGCGCCAGGGCTCGGGATCGCCAGCATCCGCACCACCGGCACCGCCGCTGACGCTGGCCCCGGCGCTGACGCTGGCCCCGGCGCCGGCGCTGGCCCCGGCGCCGACGAGTCGGCCTGAGCCCGGCGGGCGGCGGCGTCTAGGGTGGACCGCTGAGTAACTGTCGTTACCGAGCAGAGAGCGAGGTGCTGGCGTGAGTGTCGAGCCGGGCGACCATGCCGAGGTCCGGGTGGCCGTGGCGACCCTGTGGTCCGACCCGACCGCGCCGCGTCCGGTCGACGCGCGGACGCTGGGCGTCCCGTCCGATGTCCGGGGCTGGGTCGCCGGGATGAGCCCGGATGAGCGGATCCACCAGGGCGTGCTGACCCAGCTGCTGCTGGGCGAGCGGGTGCTGGTCGAGCAGGCCCGGGACGGCTGGGTGCGCGTGGTCGCCCTGGAGCAGCCGGCCGCCAAGCTGGACCTGCGCGGCTACCCCGGCTGGCTTCCCGCGGAGCAGCTCGCCAAGGCCTCCCCCACGGACGGCCAGCGGTACGTCGTGGACGCCACCGCGACCGCGCTGCGGGACGAGCCGGCCGGCGACCCGGCGCTGACCGGGGTGGCGGTCGGCACCAGGCTGACCGTTGTCGGGGCCGCCAGCCGGGGTTGGCTGCCGGTCCGCGTACCAGGCATTGACGTGCCGCTGTGGGCGCTCGCCCGGGACCTGGTGCCCGCGCCGGCTGGCACGCCCGAGCCGGCTGAGGCGCTCAACGTCGCCCGCCGGCTGCTCGACGTCGGGTACGTGTGGGGCGGCCTCTCCGCGTACGGGGTCGACTGCTCCGGCCTGGTGCACCTGGCGTGGCGGCGGTTCGGTGTGTCCGTGCCGCGCGACGCCGACGACCAGCGGGCTGCGACCGAGCCTGTACCGCTGGGCGAGGAGCGCCCCGGCGACCTGTACTTCTTCGCCCGGCCGGACCGGGCGGTGCACCACGTCGGGTACGTCGCGGCGCCGCCCAGCGGCGACCGCCGGGAGATGGTGCACGCGTGCTACACGAGCCGGCGGGTCGTCGCCGAGCCGGTGGCGGGCGAGCGCGCGGACACGCTGGTCGGCGCGGGTCGGGTCCGGCCGGCTCCGGCCGGCGGCTAGCGCCCGGTCAGCCCCTTCTCCACCACGACCTTGCCATCAGGCCCGGTCTTGGGCTCGGGCACGGTGATGCGCCGGTTGTCCCGGTTCGTCTTCAGCACGCTGGCCAGGGTGGCGAGGATGAGGGTGCTGAGGATCACGGTGAGCGAGAGCCAGATGGGGACCTCAGGGGCCCAGCTCACCGGCTGGCCACCGTTGACGAACGGCAGGTTGTTGCCGTGCAGCGCCTCCAGCACCAGCTTGACGCCGATGAAGCCGAGCACGACGGCGAGCCCCATGGACAGGTACACCAGCCGGTCGAGCAGGCCACCCAGCAGGAAGTAGAGCTGGCGCAGGCCCATCAGGGCGAAGACGTTGGCGGTGAACACGAGGTACGGCTCGCTGGTGATGCCGAAGATCGCCGGGATGGAGTCGAGCGCGAAGATCAGGTCGGTGGTGCCGATTGCGATCATGACGATGAGCATCGGCGTGAACAGGCGCCGTCCGTTCACCGTCGCGGTCATCTTGGCACCGTTGTAGGTCCGGGTGATCGGCAGCGCCCGGCGGCTCCACCGGATCAGCGCGTTCTCCTTGAAGTCGCTCACGTCGTCCTCACCGTGCCGGGCCAGCTTGACGGCGGTGTAGACGAGGAACGCGCCGAAGATGTAGAAGACCCAGTCGAACTCGCGGACCAGCGCGGCGCCGGCGGCGATGAACGCACCGCGCATGAGCAGCGCCAGCACGATGCCGATGAGCAGGACCTTCTGCTGGTACTGCCGCGGCACCGCGAACCGGCTCATGATGATCACGAAGACGAACAGGTTGTCAACGGAGAGGCTGTACTCGGTTACCCAGCCGGTAAAGAACTGCGCGGCCGGCGTGGCGCCGTACCCTATGAAGATCCACACTCCGAACGCGGCGGCGAGTGTGACGTAGAAAGCCACCCAGGCCAGCGACTCGCGCATGGACGGCTCATGCGGGCGGCGACCCACTATCAGCAGGTCGCCCAGGAGCAGGACGGTGAGGGCGACCAGGGTGACCACCCATGCGGTCGTGGAGACGTCCATCCGAGCAACCTCCGGCAGGCACCAGGTGACTGGCGGAGGTCTCTCCCGTCGCCCGCAGGTGCGGGCGACCGACGGCGCCGGGTCGGACCGGGGTACGGCAGCAACCGTGCTGACGACACCGTCGCGAGGGAATACTCCCCTCCTCGATCAGTATTGTCCGGCATTCCGGCTTGCAGGGGGAGGCGGTCCCGGCTTTTGGTGACCTGGCTCCCAGCGGGCCGTGCTCCGAGCAGGTCGGGCCGGGCCGCCCGCCGCGCTGGACCGACCGGGTCGTGCAGGCCGGGTAGCGCAGGCGGGGGTCGGTCGGCGGGCG
>Ga0075430_100000690_pt1 | contig 25728 bp, 20 predicted proteins | sample RhiMetdeltSRZDD4_FD_75294 | JGI IMG/M metagenome (GOLD analysis project Ga0075430, IMG submission 75294) | Populus rhizosphere microbial communities from Tennessee, USA - Rhizosphere MetaG P. deltoides SRZDD4 | ecosystem: Host-associated > Plants > Roots > Rhizosphere > Soil | place: USA... | reverse complement strand
CGCCCGCCAGCACGGCCGTGGCATCGGCCAGGCGATCCTCGCGTCGCAGCTCGACAGTCCGCCCGCTGAGGAAGCGCATCACTTCGCAGGAGACAAGGAGCACGAGTACCTGCCGGGGCTTCGTTCACCCGTCGCGAACGACGCGCAGGGTGTGCTCGGCAGTCCGACCTCGAACAACAAGGGCATGTACGACCCCGAGCACTGGAGCGGGATGGCGAGCCGACGGTGGGCGATGACCATCGACCTCGCTCGGTGCACGGGATGCTCGGCCTGCGTTACTGCGTGCTATGCGGAGAACAACATCCCGACGGTCGGCGCGCCGTGGCAGGGCCGTTCGCTCCGCCCGTTCCACACGAGCGATGGCGCGGGGTGGGACACGAATCCCGGCGCGAACATCCTCAAGGGCCGCGAGATGACGTGGCTGCGCATCGAGCGCTACTTCGAGGGCGGGGAGGACGGCTCCACGGACTTCGACACGCGCTTCGTGCCGATGCTCTGCCAGCACTGTGGCAACGCGCCGTGCGAGCCCGTGTGTCCGGTTTATGCCACGTACCACTCGCCCGACGGGCTCAACGTTCAGGTCTACAACCGCTGCGTGGGTACGCGCTACTGCTCGAACGGCTGTCCGTACAAGGTTCGGTATTTCAACTGGCACGGCTACGGCGAGCCCGCCCGGCGCCAGTACGCGTTCCCGGAGCCGCTCAACTGGCAGCTGAATCCCGACGTCACGGTGCGCGGCAAGGGCGTGATGGAGAAGTGCACGTTCTGCGTGCAGCGCATCCGCGAGGCCGAGCATCGCGCGACGCTCGAGGGTCGCGCGGTCGCGCCGGACGAGTTTACGACGGCCTGCGCACAAGCTTGCCCGTCCCGCGCGATCGTGTTCGGTGACGCCGCGGACGAGAACTGGTCCGTGGCCCGTCTCGCTGAAGACCGCCGCGCGTATCACGTCTTCGAAGAGCTGAACACGTTCACGGCGGTGGTCTACTTGAAGAAGGTCAATCACCCGGCCGCGGCCGGTGCGAACACGTCGGCGGCGCCGCCCCCACCGGTGCCGGCGCCGCAACCGGCGGGAGGGGCACGCTAATGGCAACCCTGGCTCGCCCCGGCTCCGGAGCGCCAGCGCCTAACGTCGCGTCGGCGAACGTGCAGCTCCCGGCGGTTCGCGATTACGAGCAGGTCGACAACGAAATTGCCGCCAGTCTCACGCCCACGGCCGGCTGGTTCGGCGCGCTCGGTCTCGCCATCCTCCTGTTCCTCTGGGGCGCGGGCGCGTGGGTCTACCAGATCTACTGGGGGCTGGGCAACGCGGGCTATAACCCGCCGGTGATGTGGGGCGTTTACATCATCACCTTCGTCTTCTGGGTCGGTATCGGTCACGCCGGCACGCTGATCTCGGCGATTCTGTACCTGTTCCGCGCCGGCTTCCGAACCACGATCTACCGGTGCGCGGAGGCCATGACGGTCTTCGCCGTCATGACGGCCGGCCTCTTCCCGATCATTCACATCGGCCGGCCGTGGAAGTTCTTCTGGCTGATCCCGTACCCGAACTGGCGGCTCATCTGGCCGAACTTCAAGAGCCCGCTCGTCTGGGACGTGTTCGCGATTCTCACGTATCTGACCGTTTCGAGCACGTTCCTCTACGTCGGCCTCGTGCCTGACATCGCGGTCCTGCGGGACCGTGAGACGAACCCCGTCCGCAAGCGCATTCTGTCGGTGCTGTCGTTAGGCTGGAGGAACTCGGAGCGCGAGTGGCGACACTTCGCCCGGATGTACTTGTTCCTGGCCGCGTTCTCGACGCCCCTGGTGCTGTCGGTGCACTCGGTCGTGTCGTTCGACTTCGCCATGGCGCTGGCACCGGGCTGGCACGCGACGATCTTCCCGCCCTACTTCGTTGCCGGCGCGATCTTCTCCGGTATCGGGATGGTGTTCACGATCATCATCCCGATCCGGAAGTTCTTCAAGCTCGAGAAGTACGTCACGATCAACCACCTCGATGCGGCGGCGAAGCTCTGTCTCATGACGAGCCTCGTCGTCGGGTGCGCCTACCTTATCGAGTTCTGGGTCGCCTGGTATTCGGCGAACAAGTTCGAGCAGGACTACTTCTGGAACCGCGTGTTCGGCCAGTGGTGGTGGGCCGCGTGGATCATGCTGACGTGCAACATGATCTTCCCGCTGTCGCTCTTCTCGCAGAAGCTGCGGCGGAACCCGGCCTGGTTGTTCATCCTCAGCATCTTCATCAACCTCGGCATGTGGTTCGAGCGGTTCGTGATCATCGTGCCGTCGCTCTCACACGAGTTCGAGCCGTGGCAGTGGTCGGGCTACATCCCGAGCTGGGTCGACATTTCGATCCTCGTCGGGTCGTTCGGGTGGTTCTTCATGTGGTTCCTGTTGTTCATCAAGCAGCTGCCCGTCGTCGCGATCGCCGAGGTGAAGGAGATCGTGCCGCCGAAGCTGCGGAAGGCGCACCCGCACGGCGACCACATCGACACGTCGGGACGACACCAGGAGTACGAGCCTGACACGCCAGGGGAGTTCGCCTGATGGGTATCCTAGCGGCGTTCCGGGAGCTCGATGCGGCCGTCGAGGCCATCGAGGACCTGAAGCAGCAGAAGATCACGGACATCACGGTCTACACGCCGACGCCCCGGCACGAGATCGAGGAGGCGGTGCACCCGCCGCCGAGCCCCGTGCGGAGGTTCACGCTGATCGGCGGCCTCTGCGGGGTGGTGTTCGGATACTGGATCGCGATCTGGACGTCGGACTACTGGCCGCTCGTCGTGGGCGGCAAGCCGGTCGCGAGCTGGGTTCCCTACACCATTATCGGATTCGAGGTCATGGTGCTCGTCGGAGCGCTGTCGACCGTTGCCGGCATGTTCGTCAACTCGCGCGTTCCGAAGATCACGATGACGGTCGGTTACGACCCCCGATTCAGCCACGGCGACTACGGCATCTGGGTTCCGGCGGCGCCGGACCGCGCTCGGGCCGTGGAAGAGACGTTCCGTCGCCACGGAGCGGTGGAGGTGCGGCATGAGCGTTAGGCACTCCGCTGCCCGCGCGCTGCTCCTGGCAGCGGCGGTCCTCCCGCTCGGCGGGTGCGAGTGGTTCACGGACTTCAAGCGCCAGCCGTCGGTCGTGACGTGGGAAGCGCTCGACTCGGCGGGCGTCCGCGGGAGCCCGCAGAACTCGGTGCCGATCAACGGCACGGCCGTCCCTGCCTTCGCCGTCTCGTACGGCATGATGCCGGCGACCATCGACTCGATGTCCGGCCTCGCGAACCCGGTTCCGGCGGACTCGGCGTCGATCGCGAACGGGCGGAAGTATTACACCATCAACTGCGCCGTCTGTCACGGCATGACGGGGCAGGGAGACGGGACGGCCACGCGTTATGGCGTCTTCCCGTTCCCGCTCGTCGGGGCGCGGCCGCAGGGGCTCAGCGACGGCTACATCTTCGGCATGATCCGGAACGGACGCGGCAACATGCCGTCGTACAACCGCATCGAAGAGCGCGATCGCTGGGACGTGGTGAATTACGTGAGGGCCCTTCAGGGTGCCGGCGGCGCAACTGCCGCAACAGGTCCGCTCGCTGCTCCAGGCGTAACCGGACAAGCGCTGCCGGGCGCAACGACGCTCGGGCCAACGCGCCCGGTGCCGCACAGCGCCGGCGCGATGCCGTCCGCCGCTCCGCGCGACACCGCCGCACCGCGATCACCCGCTGATACTGCCAGCCGCACCGCGGGCGCCACCGCGCGCCAGGGAGAACGGGAATGAGCGGGCACGAAGCACACATTCCGTCGCGCGAAGAGGTCATCGCGCTCATCACGCGTCCGATCCCGCGCCGGCTCGGGACACTCGGCCTGATCCTCGCCGTCATCGGATTCGCAATCTTCCTGTTCGGTGTGTTCACCGGCCACGCGCAGGCCTGGCAGGCGTTTCACATCAACTGGCTGTTCTTCACGACGATCTCGTCCGCCGGCGTTGCCATTGCGGCCGTGCAGCGCATAACGACGGCACGCTGGTCGCGGCCAACGGTACGAATCATCGAAGGCTTCGTCGCCTGGCTCCCGGTCGCGTTCGTGCTGCTCCTGCTGACGGTGTTGTTCGGCAAGCGAGCGATCTTCCCGTGGATGACCACACCCCCAACGGCGCACGAGAAAGCCTTGTGGCTGGATCCCACGTTCTTCACGATCCGCACGCTCGTCGTCTTCGGCCTCATCACGGTCCTCAGCGTGTGGTTCGTGTATCGCACGGTGCGACTCGACGTCGGCGTGATGCCGGAGTGGGGATCGTCGTGGGCCAAGGGGATTCGCGACCGCATGCGCGCCGGCTTCGGTGATGAGCGCCGTGAGCTGCACTCGACGCACTCGATGCTCGGCAAGCTGGCGGTCGTGCTCGCGCTCGTCTTCGGGTTCGGGTGGACGATGCTGGCGTGGGACCTTTCCATGTCGGTCGATTACCACTTCCAGAGCACGATGTACGGCTGGCAGGTCTTCATGGGCGGCTGGGTCGCCGCGCTCATGGTGCTGTCGATCCTCGTCCGCCTCTGGCGGAACGCGCTCGGTGCAGAGGAACTGATCCTCGAACGGCACTTTCACGACATCGGCAAGCTGTGTTTCGGCTTCACCGCGTTCTGGGGTTATCTCACGTTCAGCCAGTTCCTCGTGATCTGGTACGGCAACATGCCGGAAGAGACACACTTCCTGTTCCTGCGCATGAGCCAGCCCTGGGTGAACTTCACCGTCAGCGTTGCGGTGTTGATGTTCGTCGTGCCGTTCTTTGGCCTGCTCTCGAAGAGCGCGAAGCTCTACACGCCGACGATGACGCTGTTCGCGCTGTCGTCCATCGTGGGGCTCTGGCTGCAGCGCTATGTCGAGATCTATCCCTCGATCTACGCCGCTGCCGGCGCCGAGCACGCGGAGCCGGCGGCGGAGGCCGGTGCGGCCGCGGCAGCGCATCTGCCGTTCGGCCTCTACGAGGTCGGCATCACGCTCGGCTTTCTCGGACTGTGGATCGTGTCCTACCTCGCGTTCATGAACGCGTTCCCGCGCATGCGCGTGTTCATGATGACGTCGCCGTATCGCGATGAGGTCCAGGTGCCGGTGAACCCGGACACGATGGAGCCGTTGCCTGCACACGAGTAGCGCGGCGTCTCGCGCTACTCGTGCGAGTCGTTCGTCGAGAGCGTATAGTCGTCAGCGGAACGGCGCGTTCCGAATTTGCCCGCGAGGATCGACGAACTACTGGCCTGCGCGCGTGCTTTGAGGGACGACGCCAGCGAGTTGCTCGAGCGCCGCGAGCGGCCTGGCTCCGCTCGCGCGATTCGACTCGCGGCCGTTTTCGAACACGATGACCGTTGGGATCCCGCGGATGTCGAACGACTCGGCGGTACGCGGTGAGCGATCGGTGTCGAGCTTGCCGACGAGCAGGCGTCCCTGGTGCCGCGATGCGAGCTGGTCTACCGCTGGCGCCATCGCCTTGCACGGGCCACACCAGTCAGCGTAGAAGTCGACGAACACCGGGATTTCGCTCTCGGCAATCGTACGCGCGAACGTCTCGTCGTCCAGCGGGATCGGTCGGTCGATCAGTATCGGACGAGCACACTTCCCGCATTTCGGCCGATCGCTGGCCCGTTCGGCCACGACGCGGTTCCACGTTTGACAGAACTGGCAGCGAACGGTGATGCGATGGCCGTCGTCCGACATGTCCGCTCCCTCGGCGGTAGGTCCTGTTCTATATTTAGGGCGGTGTCGGCACAGGCGGTAGCGAGTTCGCGAACCTGTTCGATCATTGGGGGCGTTAGCTCAGATGGGAGAGCGCCGCACTTGCACTGCGGAGGTCATCGGTTCGATCCCGATACGCTCCATGCCCCACATCGCTTCGTTAGGCCCGCGACCATGCGGACCGCTCGGGCGTGGCTGACGAGCGCGCCGCGGTAGACGCCGCCTTCGTCGCCGGTGGGGCGCGTGCCGAGAGCGGCGCGCCCGGTCCACTCGACCTCCTCGCGCGCCAGGACAAGTGGCAGCTCGGCGTCGGTGACGCCGTCGCGTTCGCCCCGACGTTCCCGTCCTGGCTCGATGCGCCCGGCTTCTGGGACAACGGGTCGATCTTCCACTACCCGTTCGGGCCGCTGTTCACCGTGGCGGTCCTCGGTACCGACGGGCACGAGCTTCCAGTACGGCTGGCGTCCCGCCGTTGGACGCCCGCCGAGCTGACGTGCGAGTATCGTCTCCCTGGCGGGATCACCGCGACCGAGATCCGCACCGTGCAACCCGGCGGCGTGTTCGCGTCCGAGTGGCGTGTCCATGCGCCGCGGGCGACGGTGCTGCATCTCATCGCCTGGACGGCGCAGCCGGCGGGCGACGTCGATCTCGGATCGGTCGCATGGAACGGCGCCATCTCGTTCGTGCGCACCGTTCGCGACGAGACCGGCGCGACCTTCCGCGCTGCGGCGGAGCTCACGTGCATCGGCGAGGCGACGAGCTGGGCCGCCGCGCTGAGCGACGACACGCCTCGGCGCCCCGACTGGCAACTCACGCCGTTCGTCGACCCATGGACGTCCACGGGGCACCTAACGAGCAGCGCCTCGCTCGGAGAGCCCGGTGCCAGCAGCGTCTTGTACGCCGCCGTCCATCGCGTGCTCGATCTCTCATCGGCCGACCTGACGCAGACGTTCGCCATCCGAATCGGCGCTGCCGATCCCGCCCTGCGCCCCTCGGCCGCGAGCGATGCAGGCGCCCTGACACGACCGATCACGCCCAGTCGTCGCGTGACGCTGGCGCCCGGCACGCCGTCGCTCGCGTCGGCGAGCCGCCGTCGATGGCACGATCTGTTCGACGGCGTCCCACACTTCGAGTGCAGTGACCCGTATCTCCAGACGTACTACTGGTACCGCTGGTACGGCCTGTGGCTGAATGCCGTGCCAGGCGGCGCGGGTTACTTCCAGCACCCCACGGTGTGCGAGGGTGTCGGTGATGCCCGTCGCCCAGCCGCGTTGGCGGTGCCGAGTCTCGTTCGCGAGCTCCGCTGGACAAACCCCGCGCTGGCTCGATCGCTCATTCGCTCGTTCTTCGCGCACCAACGCGAGGACGGCAGGCTGCCGCGTCACCTTTATGTGGACCGCGTTGACGAACGAGACGCCGACGATGCCGACTGGGGTGGAGCGTTCGATGCGCTCGACTCGGTTGCGCCCGACGCGAAATTCGCGGCCGAGATGTACTTCCGGCTCGCGCGCTACGGCGACTGGTTGATTCGCACGCGCGACCCCGAGAGCAGTGGACTCTACGGCGCGGCGGCGCCGGCTCGCGCGGAGGGGGGGCGCGGTCGCGACGCCACGTTAGGCCGGGCGCCGGCGGCGACACCGTCGCGCGACCGCTCGCGAGCCACCGCCGCGGAGCCTCCCATCAAGTCGGTGGTCGTCACGGTCTACGCATACGCGTTGCTCAGGGTGCTCGAGCGGCTCGCCGCCGAAAGCGGGCAGCGAGCCGAGAGCGCGCGATGGGGCGGGGCAGCGGACCGAACCCGCCGTGCCGTCCGCGACCGCATGTGGAGCGTGGAGCTTTCGACCTTCGCGGACGTCGATCCGGGTACAGGCAAGTGCACCGGCGGACGCACGGACGACGGGTTCCTTCCGTTCACGACCGACCTCGCGACCGACGATCACCGCCAGGGGCTCGAGCGGACGCTGCTCGACCCGACCAGGTTCTGGACGCCGTTTCCGGTGCCGTCGCTCGCCGCCGACGATCCGCGGTTCGACCCGTCGGGCGTTTCCGATGGCGTGCGGCGTGCCGCGCCGACCAACGGCCGCGTCTGGCCGGCGTCGGTCAGCGTCGTCCTCGACGTACTGGCGGGCGGGGGCCGCGAGCGGATTCCGCGATTTCGCGAGGCGGCGGCGCATCTCATCAGCCGGTCGGTGAGAATGCGGTTCCTCGATGGCGACCCGTCGCTGCCTAACGCCTACGAGCATTACAGCCCGCTCACCGGCGCGCCGTCGCTGTTCCGCGGCCGCGACGACCACATGCCCGGCTGGGTGAACGACGGGATCATCCGGTACGTGGCCGGCGTCCGACCCAGGACGGGGGGCGTCACTGTGGACCCGCTGCCGCTCGGCCTCGATCGACTGCAGGTGACGGGCGTCGCGATCCAGGGCCACGAGGTCGGCGTCTCGATCGACGGAGAGCGCTACGCCGTGACCGTCGACGGCGCGGCGCAACGTGGCGCACTGGGTACACCGACTGACGTGAGCTGGTAGTCCGCGCGCATCGCGCGCCCGCGATCAACCGATCACGGGCGCGCTCGTCCGATGGCGGTTTGTCTACTTCGTCGTGCGAGTATTGCTCCGCGACGCCGAGCCCTCCGAGGTCGGCGGCGAGGTGTCACTGGTGGTGCGCTGGCCGGTCGGCCGGTTTCCGGCCTCGCGTTCGGTTGCCGTCGCGGACGTGCCGCCTAACGCGCCCTGGCTCTCGTGCCCGGCGGCCGATCCCGACGAACGTCCGGCCGGCCGCGCGCCCGCGCCGTGCACCACGGGCTGACTGCCGCTGTTCCGGATCTCGATACGCCGCGGCTGCGGAAGCGCGGCCTTCGGCACGTGCACGGTCAGCAAACCGTCGGTGAACTCCGCTTCGATGCGATTCTCGTCCACGCCCGGCGGCAGCTGGAAGGACCGGGCGAAGCTGCCGTAGCTGCGTTCGACGACGTGATACCGTCCTTCGCTGCTTTCCGTCGTCGTGTTCTGCTTCTCGCCGCGGATCGTGAGCACCCCGTTCTCTGCTGTCACTTCGACGTCGGCCGGTCGGATGCCCGGCAGCTCGATCTCGAGCGCGATCTCGTTGTTGTCTTCGCGCACGTCCACGGCCGGCGACCAACCGGCGCGGCCCGTATCACGTCCGAAGGTGTCTTCGAACAGGCGATCGATCTCTCGGCGGAGGCCGAAGACCGGTCCGGTGAGCGAAGTGCGGTAGACCATGAGGAAGCCCTCCTGTCAGTAATCGATTCTCTGCGTCCGGGACCGTCTGTCGCGGCAACCTCCATTCCCGCATACGCTTGCCGAGTCGACATATCGGCCGGCCACCGTAACCGGCCGGTCCGCCATTCCAGCAGGGCGTGACGTCTTGTTCAGCTCGCCGGTCATCTTGTCCGAGGGGCCGAGTGGCCAACTCATCCGTACTGGCGTTCTGACCGATTGAGGGTTATTGGCTTCGACCGCGATTTCGACCACCCGTAACGCAGCGGCCGCCCGCGGCCTCGCTGGCGTCGCTGCCGTTGCTGCGCGTCTCGCAGAGCGCCAGGGCTGGAGCCATCAGCTCGACGCCGTCGCCGAGGCTTCCCGTGTCGCCATCGGCGCGGAAGAGTGCGTCATCTGGGGAATGAACCCCGGCGGGCTCGATCGCGTCGCCTCGTCAGGCAGGGGCGAAACGACGCCGGAGCAGGTGAGTCGGCTCCTCGCCCGCGGAGGCGGCGAGCGCGACGGCCTCGTCGTTAGGCGCCTCGTCGCCGATGACCAATGGCTCGGCGCCATCTCCGTGCGCGTCGCGGACGTGCTCGGGGACGAAGCGTCCGTCGTGCTCCGGACGATCGCCGACATGCTCGTCCCGTGGCTCGCTCACGCCGAGCGCTCTCGGCAGTTGGAGGTCGAGGTCGAGCTCCGCACTCGTCAGAACGAGGAGCAACGGCGGTTCATCGAGAAGATCATGGATTCGCTCCCTGTCGGCCTCTACGTGATCGACCGCGAGTACCGCATTCAGATGTGGAATCGCAAGCGCGAGACGGGCATGCAGGGGGTGTCGCGCGAGGAGGCCATCGGTCGCACGATCTTCGAGATCCTGCACCGGCAGCCCGCGGAGAGTCTGCGGCAGGAGTTCGATGAGGTGTTCCGCACCGGTCGCATTCAGACGCTGCACATGGAGTCGACGGCGAGCGGCGACGCGCGCACGTTCCGGATCTCGAAGATCCCGATGCGGCTCACCGACGGTGGCATCACCCACGTCATCGCGATCGGCGAAGACGTGACCGAGTGGCGCGAGGCCCAGGACCGGTTCTCGCATGCGGAAAAACTCGCCGCGATCGGTCAGCTCGCCGCGGGCGTGATGCACGAGATCAACAATCCGCTCGCCACGATCGCCGCCTGCGCCGAGAGCCTCGCGTTGCGCATCGAGGACATCGTGACTGCCGGCGGTCAACCCCCACGCGATGGCGACGAGTATCTGAAGCTCATCGACAACGAGGTGCATCGCTGCAAGCGCATCGTCGATGGGCTGCTCGACTTCAGTCGGCCGAAGGCGGTGACCAAGGCGAGCACATCGATCGCCGACGTCATCGAGCACACGCTGTTTCTCGTGAAGCACCATGCGCGCTTCAAGAAGCTGCGCGTCGAGACGCTGCTCGCCGAGAACGTCCCACCCGTCAGCGCGAATCGCGAGCAGCTCGTGCAGGTCTTCATGGCGCTGCTCATCAACGCCGTCGACGCGATGGACGAGCAGGGCACGATCACCATCCGAACGAAGCGCGGCCGCGGCTCGCGGGAGGCCGTCATCGCCGAGGTCATCGACGAGGGCGTCGGCATCACGCGCGCCGACGCGTCGAAGATCTTCGAGCCGTTCTACACCACGAAAGCCCCTGGCCGCGGCACGGGGCTCGGACTCTCGATCTGTTACGGCATCATCTCCGATCACGGCGGGCGCATCGAAGTCGATAGCACGCCCGGCTCAGGAAGCACCTTCAGAATCATACTGCCGGCCGAGGAGGCCACGTCATGACCGCGCCCACGACCGGACCACGCATCAAGGTCCTCATCGCCGAAGACGAAGAGCACCTCGGGACGATTCTCGAGCAGTTCCTCGTCGGCCGTGGCTATCACGTCACCGTCACGCGCGACGGCAAGTCGGCGCTCACCGCATTGCGGAGTGAGGCGTACGACGTCGCGTTGCTCGACATCGTGATGCCCGAGATGGACGGGCTCGAGGTGCTGCGGAACATCCGCGAGGATGCCGCGCATCCGGAAGTCATCATCATCACCGGCAACGGCACCATCGAGACGGCGATCACGGCGATCCGGCTCGGTGCGTACGACTACCTGTCGAAGCCGTACCGCATGGCCGAGATCGACGTGCTCGTTAGGCGTGCCTGGGAGCGCCGACAGCTCGCCCGCGAGAACGCGCTCCTGCACAACCGCCTGTCGCGCGTCGACGCCGTACCGGAGATCATCACACAGTACGCCCCGATGCAGGCGGTGCTCCAGCTCGTGTCCCGCGTCGCGAAGAGCGATTCGCCGGTGCTCATTTCCGGCGAATCGGGAACCGGCAAGGAGCTCATCGCCCGGGCGCTGCACCGACTGTCGGAGCGCGGCGCCGGCGCGTTGGTCGACATCAACTGCGAAGCGATTGCCGATGGGCTGATAGAGACGGAGCTCTTCGGCTACGAGAAGGGCGCCTTTGCCGGCGCTGACGCGCGCAAGGTCGGGCTGTTCGAGCTCGCCGGCGGCGGAACGCTGTTCATGGACGAGATCGGGGGGCTGGAGCCGAAGCTGCAGGGCAAGCTGCTCCGCGCGCTCGAGCAGGGATCGTTCTTCCGGGTCGGTGGCACGCAGAAGGTCGAAGTCAACGCCCGCATCATCACCGCGACGAACAAGGACCTCGCTGCCGCCGTGGCCGACGGTCGCTTCCGCAGCGATCTGTTCTACCGCGTGAACACGATCAGCATCGTGCTGCCGCCGCTCCGCGAGCGCGCGGTGGACATCCCGCTGCTCGCGAATCACTTCCTCGCCCACTTTGGTGGATCGCATCCGCCGAGGCTCTCCGACGAGGCGCTCGGTGCGCTCCAGGAGTACCGCTGGCCCGGCAACGTGCGCGAGCTGCGCAACGTGATGGAGCGCGCCGTGCTGCTCGCGAACGGCGGCGTCATCCAGGCACGCGATCTTCCGTTGCAGAACGCACCGGCGGCCAACGGTGCCTCGCACGGTGGCGACGACGTGTCTCTCGCGGAGCTCGAGCGCCGACACATCGAGACCATTCTGTCGCGTACGAACTGGCACCAGGGTCGCGCCGCGTCCGTTCTCGGGATATCCTCCAAGACACTGTATCGGAAGATTCGCGAGTACGGATTCCACCGCCCCCGGGCGGCCAACGGCGGATAATGAAAGTCCTGGTCATCGAAGACGATCCCACAGTCGGCAACTTCATCAGGCGAGGGCTGGAAGAACAGCGTTGGGGCGTGCAACTGGTCGCGGACGGCGAGGAAGGGGAGCGCTTCGCCACGTCCGACGCCTACGACGTCGTCATCCTCGACATGCGGCTCCCGGGCAAATCGGGAATGGACGTCCTGAATTCGCTGCGCGCGCGCGGATTCGAGCGTCCAGTTCTCGTGCTGACTGCCCAGGACGCGGTGGACGCGAAGGTCAACGCCCTCCGCGCCGGCGCCGACGACTACGTGACGAAACCGTTCGCGTTCGAGGAGCTGCTCGCGCGCGTCGAGGCGCTCGCGCGCCGGCCGCGCGTCATGGCGTCGCCCAGCCTCCGGGTGGCCGACCTCGAGCTCAACCGCGACACGCGAGAGGTTCATCGCGGCAGTGAGCTCATCGAGCTGACGCCGAAGGAATACGCCGTGCTCGAGTACCTCATGCGCCATCAGGGGCGCGTGATGAGCCGGACGTTGATCACCGAGTATGCTTGGGGGTATCACTTCGACCCAGGCACCAACATCGTGGACGTGGTCATCAATCACCTCCGGAAAAAGATCGACGCGAAGCACGACCGAAAGCTGATCACGACCGTCCGAGGGGTCGGGTACGTCGTGAAGGGGTGACACAGGAGCACGCATGGCGACAATTCGATCGAAGCTGACCGTCGCCTACGCCGGGACGCTCATCGGCAGCATCGCGATGTTCTCGCTCGCGATGTTCGCCGCCGGTCGCTCGAACGCCCGCCGCGATGCCCAGCGCGACGCCCAGCGTGACGTCGCCAATCGCGCCGAGCAGGCGCTCCGCGTGCTGCGGTTCGCCGCGACCGCGAACGAGTCGCTCACCGTCACGCGCGACTCCATCGTCGGGGCGCAGATCACACCGCGCATCGCCGCCATCCTGGACGGCCTGCCCGACTACGTGATCATGCTCGACCGGAACGACCGCACCCTCTACGTCTCTCCCTCGCTGCGAGCGCTGCAGGCCCGCGCGCCATCGCCGCCTCGTCCGGTGCAGTCGCGCGAAGAGGAACCCACCGATAGCGGATGCAATCGCCGAAGCGATAGTGACTACGACCGGCTCATGTGCGAGGCGATCGCACTGACGCCGGACTATTTCGCGTTTCCGATCGACGTTGCAAACAATGACGTCATGCTGGTGGCCCTCGCCGAGTCGGATCCGACCACGCTCGTCACGCGCGTCGTCGTCGGGCGCGAGGTCGACCTGACGGTCGGCTGGGGCCCGGCGACGGCGCCACGCTGGTCGCTCGGTGAGCTGCTCGCACTGATCTTCGTTGTCGCGCTCCCGATCATTGCCGCGTCTGTCGGCGGCGCGTACGTGATTGCCGGCCGCGCGGTCGAGCCGGTCGGCCACATGATCAACGAGGTCGAAGCGATCACCGACGGACGAAGCCTCCACCGTCGCCTGCCCGTCGAGGCAACCGGCGATGAGCTCGCGCGCCTCGCAGCCACGCTGAACGCGATGATCGCGCGCCTCGAGACGTCGTTCAGCGCGCTGCGGCGCTTCACCGCCGACGCGAGCCACGAGCTCAAGACGCCGCTCGCGGTGCTCCGCGCGGACGTCGAGCGCGCCATGCATACCGCGCCTGCGTCGAACGAGCAGCTCGTCGCCCTCGAGGAGGCATTGCAGGAAACGACGCGGATGGCCGATCTCGTGGACAGCCTCCTCACCCTCGCCCGCGCGGACGAGGGCCGGTTCGACCTCCATCGCGAGCCGTTTGCGCTCGAACCACTCGTCCACGAGGTCTTCGAGACCGCCGTCATCCTCGGCGAAGACGCCGGGCTCGACGTCAGTCTCACGGCCGTCGAAGACGCCACGATCCTCGGCGACCGGATTCGGCTGCGACAGCTCTTCCTGAACCTGGTCACGAACGCGATCAAGTACACGTCGCGCGGCGGGACGGTGGAGGTCACGGTCAAGCGTCGCGACGGGGAGGTCCAGTTCGCCGTCCGCGATACCGGCATCGGCATCGCGGCCGCGGACCTCCCATACATCTTCGAGCGTTTCTGGCGCGCGGACCGAGCCCGCTCGCGGCTGTCCGAGCGCGGCGGATTCGGCCTCGGGCTGGCGATCAGCCAGTGGATCGCTCAGGCCCACGGCGGCACGCTGACGGTGCAGTCGCGCCTGCACAGGGGCTCGACCTTCACCGTCTCGCTACCGATCGCGGCAGAGGCTGTACAGCCCGCGCCAGCGGCTGAGTCTCGGGCGGGCGCCGGCGCACCGGCCGCTGACACGAGCGCCGCCCATGCCGGGACGTTGGAATAGCCGCGCTCGGCCCCGAGGCGGCGCATAATCATGCACGAGGCCGCAGCCGTTCATTGACGTTAGGCGGTTCGTCGCAGCACTAACTCAGCGCTCCAGCTCCCTCTCGCCACCTCGTTGAGCTGCCGCGTAACTAGCTGCAAACATGCAGCTTGCGATCCGCCCCTCGCGTTGCGTCGGAGATCGGCACCGGCCCCAGCCGGTGTGATCCGCGGCACTAGCGAATCGTAATTCCGCTTTCACCGTTTCTTAATCTTTTTGCCATACCGCCGCTAACTCTACCGGCTAGAATCTCGCACGTGACTTCGGGTGTTCTCGTCCATTAGGGAGAATGCATGTTCAACAACCTGCTCGAGTCCAAGCCGAAGAAGGAAAAGCGTGGCGGCGGGACGGTCGCGAGTATCGTCCTCCACTCGGTTCTGATCGCCGCGGCCGTGTATGCGACGGCCAACGCGGCGATCGAGAACGAGAAGCCTCGTCAGGAGAAGATCGACTTCGTCGAGACTCCGAAAGAGGAGCCGCCTCCGCCGAAGGACGAACCGCCTCCGCCGCCGCCGCCCGATGTGGTGGCCGCCCCACCGCCGCCCAAGGGCTTCCAGGTCCTCACGGCCCCGGTGGAAATCCCCGACGTGATTCCGGAGATCGACCTCAGCAAGAAGGTGACGGACGAGGCCGACTTCTCCGGTAAGGGCGCCGCCGGTGGCGTGGCCAAGGGCGTCGAGGGTGGCAAAGCAGTCGTGCAGACGGACCAGCCCTACTTCGAGTTCCAGGTCGAAAAGCCGGTCGTCCCGGCGCCTGGATCGACGTCGCCGCGGTATCCCGACATGCTCCGGCAAGCCGGCGTCGAAGGCGAGGTCCTCGCACAGTTCGTCGTCGACACGACAGGGCGCGCTGAAGCAGGGTCCCTCAAGATCCTCAAGCAGTCGCACGACCTGTTCGTGCAGTCCGTCAGAAACGCCTTGCCGAACATGCGGTTCATTCCAGCCGAAGTCGGCGGGCGGAAAGTGAAACAGCTCGTGCAGCAGCCGTTCACGTTCAGCATCACGAAATAACGAAGTACGCTCACCGAGACTACTTAGGAGACGCGCTCTATGAACATGTCGATGATCGAGCTCTGGCACTCGATGGGTTACTTCGCGAAGGGAATTGTCTATACCCTCGGGATCATGTCCATCTACTCGCTCACCATCATGATTCAGAAGTGGTGGGGGCTGAGAAAGGCACAGCAGGAGACCCGCAAGTTCGCGCCCGAGTTCTCCCAGTTCCTCGAGGAAGACAACCTCACCGAGGCGATCAAGCTCGCCGAAGGCTACAAGAAGTCGCACGTTGCCCGCGTTCTCGGCGGCGCGCTCACGGAGATCAAGCCCCTCATCCTCGATGGCTCCGTCACCGTGGCCGACATCAACTCGGCCGAGCGTGCGGTCGAGCGCGAGATGCTCATGACGATCGTGCAGCTGAAGCGCGGTCTGGGCGTGCTCGCCACGGTCGGTTCCACGGCGCCGTTCGTCGGGCTGCTCGGCACCACGATGGGTATCGTCAACGCCTTCACGGGCATGGCCGCGTCAGGCTCGGGCGGTCTCTCCGCGATCTCGGCCGGTGTGGCCGAGGCGCTCATCACCACGGCGTTCGGTCTCCTCGTCGCGATCCCGGCGGTGTGGGCCTACAACTACTTCACAACCAAGATCGACAACCTCACCGCCGAGATGACGTACTCGTCGAAGGAAATGATCGACTACCTCATCAAGGGTGTGTCGGGCGAGTTCGGCCGGTCGCGTTTCACCCGCGAGTTCAACACCGCCGCCGGCGGCAGCTCGCCGATCTCGCAGTAATCCCATCGACCTCGACGGAGGTACACAATGTCGATGTCTACTGGGAGTGCCGGCAACGTGAAAGCCGAGCCGAACGTGACGCCGATGATCGACGTCATGCTCGTTCTCCTGATCATCTTCATGATCGTGATCCCGACCATCAGCGCCGGGTTCAATGCAACGCCGCCGCAGGGCGTCAATCTCAAGCCGCACCCTGAAGAGGATCAGGACCAGGTGCTCGGCATTGACGCCCAGGGGCAGTACTACCTGAACAAGCAGGCCATCAAGAACGAGACGCTCGCGGAGCGCCTGAAAACGATCTACGACGCGAGGACGATCGACAAGATCCTCTACGTCAAGGCGCACAAGGATCTCGAGTACGAGAAGGTCATCGACGCGCTCGATATCGCCGCGGCAGCGGGCGTTCGTGTGACGGGACTCATTTCCGACCAGCGTCCCGGCACGATGTCTACCGTCCCCGGTGACAATCTCCTGGGCGGAGCGCCGAAGGCCGACGAGAAGGGAGGGACGCCATAATGTCGATGTCGACTGGAGGAGATGCCGGCGGTCTCACGAACGAGATCAACGTCACGCCGATGATCGACGTGCTCCTGGTGCTGCTCATCATCTTCATGATGGTCGTGCCGATGGCGCGGAAGGCGATCGACATTCAGTTGCCTGACCCGAACCCGGCCGTCGCGCCAGCGAATGCGGTGTCTCAGCAGATCGTGCTCGAGGTGCTTCCGAACGGCGCGTTCTCGGTGAACAAGGAGCCGCTGAACAAGGACAACCTCGTGAAGCGGCTGAAGGAGATCTACGATCCGCGCCCCGACAAGCTGATCTTCATCAAGGGCGACCCGAAGGTGAAGTATCAGGACGTGATCTTCGCGATGGACATGGCACGACAGGCGGGCGTGAAGGTCATTGGCGTTCCGCCAAAGGACAAGAGCGCCGCGCCAGCAGCCAGCGACTGAGCAGCCCGAGCAGTCATTCACGCTGAAACACCCTGCGGCGGAGGAACCCTTTTGGGTCCCTCCGCCGTATTAGTTTGCACCGTGATGCAGCACCCTTTCGCGCCGTCTGGCGAGCCTCCTCGCAAGCGACCGCCTTACCGCCCACCTGTCGGAATTCCGATTCGTGAGGAAGGCAAGGCGACGGGTGCGTTCATCTCCGTGCTGTTGCACGCGCTCATCTTGTTTCTGCTCATCGCGCCGCCGTTCCTCGTGGCTCGCGAGATCACCGCGCGCAACGAAGGGGCAGGCGGGCCCGGCCCCGCGGGCGGTGGCGGCGGCGGAACGCGCGGCACTGGCGGAGACGACCGAGCTCGCGAGCGCCTTCGCTTCATCCAGGTTGCTCCCATCCCCCCGGCGCCGGCGCAGCCGAAAATCGAGCCGCCGAAGCCGGTACCTGTCGTGCCGAAAGTCGAGCCACCGAAGCCGGTGCCGACGCCTCAGCCTGTGGTGCCGCCGCCCGAGCTTGCTCCAGCGCCGGTGGCCACTGCGAGCACGGACCCGAGCAAGGTGACGGGCACCGGCGGTGGAACAGGCAATGACGGAACCGCGGGCAGCGGACCGGGTTCGGGCGGCGGGGTTGGCTCGGGAGTTGGTACCGGACGCGGATCCGGCAACGGTCCGGGCACCGGTGGCGGCAATGGCGAGATTTTCCCGCCAACCGTCATCGCGCTGACGATCCTCCCGATCCCGGTTCCCTCGAAGGTGCGCCCGTACACGCTGGTGGCGTACTTCGACGTCGACACGCTCGGCAACGCGACGCTGCTGACCTTCAATCCGTCGAAGGACGGCGGATACAACCGCCGCATTCGAGAGATGCTTGGCGAGATCAGGTTCCGCCCCGCCACGCGACCGGACGGCCGTCCCGTGCGCGACACGGCGCAGATCTCCGCGATCGCGCCATAGCACGCGCCGTACAGCAGATCCGCATCACCCTTTCAACGAACGTCCCGCGCGGAGAGTGCGTCGCGCGTGGCGAGTGAGACACGAACGACGAGGAGTAATCAGTCGTCAGTCTTCGGTTCTCGGTCGTCAGCTTCGAGTTTTCCATACTCACGACTGACGACTGTCTACTGAGAACCGACGATTACTGGTCATGCTCTGATGTTGAGCCCGAGCTCGCCGAGTTCGCGGCGGTCCGGTTGAGCAGTTCCAGCCGCGTCGAAGCGCCCGATCGCTCCGGAGCAACCACCTCGGCTGTGCCTCTGCGCCCCCTCTCCGGCCTCGGCGGTTAGGGCTGTCGCAACCCGTCCTGATAGAGGAGTGGAGCAGCGTAACTCCGCCTCCTGCCTGAGTCTGGCCATTCAGGCCTTGTGCGGATACATTTTGCGCGGCAAATCCGATCCGATCGTCCCGGCTCGTCCCTCCCGCCGGCGACACGTTCCTTTCCGCGCCGCCTGAGGTCAGACGATGAGCACTGTGGCCGCCGAGACCACTGCGCCCAAGGCGCAGGCTAGCCAATCGGGTTTCGCCTCCACGCTCTTGTTCGCTCGGCAGACAAGACATTGCTGTTCGACTGGGTCCGCTCACGACGCTTGGTGGGCGGCCCTTTTTTTGTTCGTGCGCTTCGCGCGCGAATCGGGGACGACTCCCTGAGGTGCATGTCGGAAGCGCCGTGGTCGTCCGCAAACCCATAGGAGACCGTTATCGATGAACTGGAAGGACTTGTCATTGCGCAAGCTGTTGCCTGGTGGACTCGCTGCTCTGCTGGCGCTCGTCGCCAGTCCGCTCGCGTGGCCCGCGCTTCTCGCGCAGGCGCCCGCAGGCGGTCAGGCTCCCGCTCCGGGGGGCGAGGCTAACCTCGTCATTCCCGATCTCGGCGCGGTGTCGTTCCTCGGTATCCCGGGCGACACGCTCCTCATGGGCGGACTGGTCGTCTGCGCGCTCGGCCTCCTCTTCGGCCTGGTGATCTATGGCCAGCTCAAGCGGCTGCCGGTTCACGAGTCGATGCGCGAGATCTCGGAGCTCATTTACGAGACCTGCAAGACGTACCTAACGACGCAGGGCAAGTTCATCCTGCTGCTCTGGCTGTTCATCGGGTCGATCGTCGCGGTCTACTTCGGGTCGCTCGCTGCCACGACCGACGCCAACGGGAACCTGGTGCACGGCTTCCCCGCGGTGAAGGTCGCGGTGATCCTGCTCTTCAGCCTCGTCGGGATCGCGGGCAGCTACGGCGTGGCGTGGTTCGGCATCCGCGTGAATACGTTCGCCAATTCGCGCACGGCGTTCGCGAGTCTCAAGGGTAAGCCGTTTCCGTGCTACGACATTCCGCTGCGCGCGGGCATGAGCATTGGCATGCTGCTCATCAGCGTCGAGCTGGTGATCATGCTGTTCATTCTCCTGTTCGTCCCGCGCGACTACGCCGGGCCGTGCTTCATCGGATTCGCGATCGGCGAGTCGCTGGGCGCCGCAGCGTTGCGCGTCGCGGGCGGCATTTTCACGAAGATCGCCGATATCGGTGCCGATCTGATGAAGATCGTCTTCAAGATCAAGGAAGACGACGCGCGAAATCCCGGTGTGATCGCGGACTGCGTCGGTGACAACGCCGGCGACTCGGTCGGCCCCAGCGCGGACGGGTTCGAGACCTACGGCGTGACGGGCGTTGCGCTCATCTCGTTCATTCTGCTCGCTGTCAACCCGGCGTCCGCGGGACCGAACTTCGAGACGATCCAGGTGCAGCTCCTCGTCTGGATCTTCGTGATGCGTATCATGATGGTCGTCGCCAGCGGTGCATCGTACCTCATCAACGGCGCGATCGCCCGTGGCCGGTACGCCAGTGCCGCCAAAATGAACTTCGAGGCGCCGCTGACGTCGCTCGTATGGCTGACGTCGATCGTCTCGGTCGTGCTGACGTACGTCGTCTCGTACTTCATGATCCCGACGCTCGGCGACGGCACGCTGTGGTGGAAGCTCTCGACGGTGATCACGTGCGGTACGCTCGCCGGCGCGATCATTCCGGAGTTCGTGAAGGTCTTCACCTCGACGGAAAGCGCTCACGTTCGCGAGGTGGTGAGCTCGTCGCGCGAGGGCGGAGCGTCGCTCAACATTCTCTCTGGCCTCGTCGCCGGGAACTTCAGCGCGTTCTGGCTCGGCATGACGATCATGGGTCTCATGGCCATCGCGTACGGTGTGACGTTGATCGGCGCCGTTGATGGCGCCGGCCTTGGCGCGCTCATGGTCGCACCCGCCGTGTTCGCGTTCGGTCTCGTCGCCTTCGGCTTCCTCGGCATGGGTCCGGTGACGATCGCTGTCGACTCGTACGGTCCCGTGACGGACAACGCGCAGTCGGTGTACGAGCTCTCGACCATCGAGCAGATCCCCAACGCGCGCGAAGAGATCAAGCGCGAGTACGGCTTCGACGCCGACTTCGAGAAGGCGAAGCACTTCCTCGAGGAGAACGACGGGGCGGGGAACACGTTCAAGGCGACGGCGAAACCGGTGCTCATCGGCACGGCTGTCGTGGGCGCGACGACCATGATCTTCTCCATCATCGTGGCGCTGACGCAGGGGTTGCAGCCGCAGTTCCTCGCCAACCTCTCGATCCTCCACCCGCCGTTTCTGCTGGGCCTGATCACGGGCGGCGCGATCATCTACTGGTTCACGGGTGCGTCCACGCAGGCCGTGACGACCGGCGCGTACCGCGCGGTCGAGTTCATCAAGGCGAACATTCGGCTCGAGGACACGACGAAGGCGTCGGTCACCGACTCGAAGAAGGTGGTCGCCATCTGTACGCAGTACGCGCAGAAGGGGATGTTCAACATCTTCCTCACGGTCTTCTTCGCGACGTTGGCGTTCGCGTTCGTCGAGCCGTACTTCTTCATCGGCTACCTCGTATCGATCGCCGTGTTCGGCCTCTACCAGGCCGTCTTCATGGCGAACGCGGGCGGCGCCTGGGACAACGCGAAGAAGATCGTCGAGGTCGAGCTCAAGGAGAAAGGCTCCCCGCTGCACGACGCCACGGTCGTGGGCGACACGGTTGGCGATCCCTTCAAGGACACGTCGTCGGTCGCGCTCAACCCGATCATCAAGTTCACGACGCTGTTCGGGCTCCTCGCGGTCGAGCTGGCGGTCTCGCTGTCCGCTCAGCGCGGGACCACGTTAGGCCACGTGCTGGCGGCGGTATTCCTGATCGCGTCGCTGGTGTTCGTGCATCGCTCGTTCTACGGCATGCGCATCCAGTCGAAGGCGGCGGTCTAACCACCCTCACCATCCCCGCGAATGGCGTCGAAGTCCATCTGGGTTCGCAAGTCCGTCGCCGACGCCGAACGTGAGGTGTCGCATGCCGGGGGGCTCAAGCGCTCGCTCGGCAAGTGGCACCTCACGGCCCTCGGGGTCGGCGCAACGATCGGCGCCGGCATCTTCGCGACGACGGGTACGGCGATCGTCGGTGACGCTGCGCGGCCAGGTGCGGGGCCGGCGATCGTCTTCTCGTTCCTGCTCACGGCCATCGCGTGCGGCTTCGCCGCGCTCTGCTACGCGGAGTTCGCCGCGATGGTGCCGATTGCGGGATCGGCGTACACGTACGCGTACACGTCGATCGGTGAGTTCGTCGCCTGGATCATCGGCTGGGATCTCATCATCGAGTACGCCGTCGGCAACATCGGGGTAGCGATCGGGTGGTCCGGGCACTTTCGCGAGCTGCTGACGCATTTCGGCATCAGCATGCCTGCGTGGTTGTCCACCGACTACCGCTCGGCGCACGATGCGTTCGTCGCCCTGTCCAACGGCGCGACGGACCCCGTCACGCAGTATCTCGCGTCCGCGTGGTCGGGTGCGCCGCACATCGGCGCTTTGCCGGTGATCTTCAACCTGCCGGCGTTCGCGGTCGTCGCCGTGCTCACCGTAATTCTCGTCATCGGCATCAAGGAGTCGGCGACCTCCAACAACGCGATGGTGATCCTCAAGATCGGGATCATTCTGTTCTTCATCGCGGTCGGGCTGTTCCTCATCAAGCCGGAGAACTACAACAACCCGGCAACGGGGGGATTCGCGCCGAACGGTTTCAAGGGGGTCAGCGCGGCCGCCGCGATCATCTTCTTCAGCTACATCGGCTTCGACGCGGTATCCACGGCGGCGGAGGAGGCGAAGGATCCTGCCCGTGACATGCCGTTCGGCATCATCATGAGCCTGATCATCTGCACCGTGCTCTACATCGCGCTGTCCCTCATCCTCACCGGCATCGCCCCGTGGCAGAACCTCGGGACGCCGGAACCGATGATCACCGCGCTTCAGTTCGCTGATGGGCCGGCCGGATTGCTGAGCTTTTCGCGTTTCATCATCGCGCTCGGGGCCGTGGCGGCGATGGGCAGCGTGCTCCTGGTCTTCCAACTCGGCCAACCGCGCATTTTCTATTCGATGTCCCGCGATGGCCTGCTGCCGCCGCTGTTCTCGAGAGTACACCCGAAGTACCGTACACCTTACGTCGGAACGATCATCACCGGACTCTTCGTCGCGACGTTTGCCGCGTTCGCGAACATTGCCGAGGTCGTCGACCTGACGAACATCGGAACGCTGTTCGCGTTCGTATTAGTGTCGGCGGGGGTCATCTTTCTGCGCCGAACCGATCCGGATCGTCCACGGCCGTTCCGGGTACCTGGGGTCCCGTACACGCCGATCATTTCGATCGTCGCCTGCCTGTACCTCATGTTGCAGCTGCCGGCCGTGACGTGGGTGCGGTTCGGTATCTGGTTGGCAGTCGGGCTCGTGTTGTACTTCGTGTACGGGTATCGCCACTCCGTTCTCCGCCACGGAAAGCGGGTGGAGCACTAGTCCCTTCGCGTGCATCATGGCTGAATCGATCGGGAACACCGGCAAAGGCATGAAGCTGCACACGAAGATCCTGCTGGGTCTCGTGATCGGCGCAACGCTCGGCATCATTGCCAACCAGCTTCTCGGCGGAACGCACCCCACCGTTGAAGCAACGAACAAGTACGTCGCCGGGCCGATCGGCCAGATCTTCCTGCGGCTGTTGTTCATGATTGTCGTGCCGCTCGTGTTCGCGTCGATCAGCCTCGGCGTCGCGGGTCTCGGAGACATCCGACGGGTCGGTCGAGTCGGCGGCAAGGCGGTGGGCTATTTCCTCGCTTCGACCGCCCTGGCAGCCACGCTCGGCCTCATCATCGTGTCGATCGTCCGGCCGGGGTCGGGTCTGGATCCCGCGATCCGCGAGCAGCTGATGCAGACCTACGCGACCGACGCGTCGTCGCGGGTTCAGGCGGCCGAGTCCGGGAACTTCGGCATCGAAACGCTGGTCAACATCGTCACACGCAACCCGGTCAAGTCGGCGGTCGATCTCGACCTGCTCGGCATCATCTTCTTTGCGCTGATGTTCGGCGCCGCCCTCACGCTCATCGCAGCCGAGAAGGCGAAGCCGATGATCGCGTGGCTCGAAGCGGTCAACGACGTCGTGATCAAGATTGTCGAGATCGCGATGAAGCTCGCGCCCTATGGTGTGACGGCGCTCATTTTCGGTGTCACGTCGCGTTTCGGCTTCCACCTGCTCAAGCCGCTCGCGGCGTATGTCCTCGTCGTTCTCGGCGCGTTGATTCTCCACGTCGTCGTGAATCTCTCGGCGATCATCCGGGTGCTGATCGGGATGTCTCCGATCAAGTTCTTCGGGCGCGTTCGCGCGGCGCTCGTGACAGCGTTCTCCACGAGCTCGAGCAGTGCGACGCTTCCGACCGCGCTCGCAACCGCCGAGCAGAATCTCGGAATCCCGCCTCAGATCGCCGGCTTCGTCCTCCCGCTGGGCAGCACGATGTGCATGAACGGGACGGCGCTGTTCGAGGGCATCACGGTCATCTTCCTCGCTCAGGTGTTCGGCGTCACGTTGAATCTCGGGCAGATGGTCGTCGTGATGATCATGGCCGTGCTGACCGCCGTGGGTGCGGCAGGCGTTCCGGGCGGTTCGATCCCATTGCTGGTTGGTATCCTGGCGATGTTCGGAGTGCCACCTGAAGGCATCGCGATCATTCTTGGCGTGGACCGCATTCTCGACATGTCTCGGACCACCGTGAACGTCTGCGGCGACCTCACGGCCACCGCATATGTCGCCCGGTCGGAGGGCGTGTGGAACGCGTCGATGGTGCCGGCGATCGAAGGGCTGGGGTCGCGTCACAGCGTCGACGACAGTCCGGGCTGGCCGGAAGGGATTGCGAAGCAGACGCCCGAGACGACCGCGCGCGGCGGCTGAGGCGGAGCTGGCGACATTCGTGCTGCCTAACGATCTTTCCTCCAGACCGGAGATACATCGGTGAATTTCACGACGCTGATGCAGGCGTACGTGTTCCTGCTTGCCGGGTTCGTCGGGTTTCTCGTGATCGCCCGAGTGCCGCCGCTCCTGCACACGCCGCTCATGTCGGCCACGAGCGCAATCTCGGGCATCTCCCTCGTGGGCTCACTCGTCGCTGCCGGAGCCGACCGGAGCGTGGTGAGTACGGTGCTCGGGACGATCGCCGTCACCACCGCCACGATCAACGTCGTCGGCGGCTTCATCATCACGCGGCGCATGCTCGCCATGTTCAAGCGAAGTGATCGGAGCCGGTCCGATTCATCGGCGAGCGGCGGCCCGCCGGCCTGACGAGCGACGGCATGCGAGAGACGTTCGTTCAGGTCAGCTACCTCGTCGCCTCGATCCTCTTCATTCTCGGGCTCAAGGGGCTGAGCCGCGCAGACACCGCGCTGCGCGGGATCAACCTCGCCGCGTTCGGGATGCTGCTCGCGATCGTCGGGACGCTCACGCAGCAGCAGATCGTCGACTATCGCTGGATCGCGCTCGGCCTCGTCGTCGGCGCGGTGATCGGCGTCCCGCTCGGCACGCGCGTGCCGATGACGGCAATGCCACAGCGGATCGCGATCGCGCTGACATTCGGCGCGACTGCCGCGACGTTGGTGGGCGTCGCGGAGTACCACGACCACGCGGATACGTTCGGCTTCGGGCAGCGCGTCGCCGTCGGACTCGAGGTCGTGCTCGGGGCATTGACGATCGGCGGGAGCCTCATTGCCTTCGGCAAGCTGCAGGAAGTTCTGCCGACGCGACCGCTCACGTACCGCGGTCAGAACGCCGTGAACTTCGCGCTGCTCGCCGTCATCGTGATCGTGCTCGGCCTCGTGGTCGCGAGAGTCTCGGGAATGCCGCTGTTCTACACGTTGATCGCGCTCGCCTTCCTTGCCGGGATCTCGCTCGTGCTGCCCATTGGCGGTGCAGACATGCCGGTGGTGGTTGCTCTGCTGAATTCGTACTCGGGGCTCGCATCGGCGGCGACCGGCTTTGCGATCTCGAACAACGTGCTCATCGTCTCGGGCGCGCTCGACGGGGCATCCGGCTTCCTGCTCTCGATGCTCATGAGCAAGGCGATGAACCGCTCGTTCGCGAACGTGCTCTTCGGCGCATTCGGATCCGAGGGCGGGGCCGCTCCCGCGTCGGCTGGGTCGGATCTCGTGGCGATTCCGATCTCCGCGG
>Ga0075430_100000689_pt1 | contig 25786 bp, 24 predicted proteins | sample RhiMetdeltSRZDD4_FD_75294 | JGI IMG/M metagenome (GOLD analysis project Ga0075430, IMG submission 75294) | Populus rhizosphere microbial communities from Tennessee, USA - Rhizosphere MetaG P. deltoides SRZDD4 | ecosystem: Host-associated > Plants > Roots > Rhizosphere > Soil | place: USA... | reverse complement strand
GTGGCCGGCGAGGACCTCGATCCGATCTCCACGGCGGTCGTGAGCTCCTTCGGCTCGTGGTCCGCCAAGCCGTTCGCCGCCGTGGTGCTCGTGGCGTTCCTGGCGTGCGGGATGGCGGCGCAGGGCCTGACCGCGCGCACGATCTACTCGATCGCCCGCGACGGGGTGCTGCCGTGCTCACGCGTCCTGCGACGGGTCGATTCCCGCCGCTCGCCACTCCCGGCCACCGCGCTGACCGCGCTGATCGCCTGCCTCGGGCTGCTGCTCGGGCTGAGCTCGGCCGCGGTTGGCAGCCTGATCACGTTCGGCACGGCGGCCATCTACGTGGCCTTCCTGCTGATCGCCCTGGCGGCTCTCACGGCACGCGTGCGCGGCAGCTGGCGGCCCGCCGGTCGCATTCGGCTCGGGCGCGCCGGCCTGGCGATCAATGCGCTGGCCGTGGCCTGGCTCGGGTTCGAGACCGTGAACATCGCCTGGCCGCGCGAGTCGCTCGCCCCGCCCGGCGCCCCCTGGTACCAGGTCTGGGCCGCGCCGCTCGTGCTGGCGCTGATCGCCGTTGCGGGGCTCGCCTACCTGGTGCTGGCGCGCCCCCAGCTGCGGCCCCGTCCGGCGCCCGCCGGTCCGAGCGAGAACGTGGAGCTCGTGCGGCGCAGCCTCCAAGCCTTCGGCCGGGGCGACTTCGACACCGCGTTCGCCGCCCACGACGCGGAGACCGAGTGGCACACCGCGGCCGACGAGCCGGATCCGCAGGTCTACCGGGGGATCGCGGGGCTCGCCCGCTTCGTCGACGCGATTGAGGAGCCGTGGGAGGACCGCTTCGACGGGGTCACGAAGTTCGAGGACTTCATCGAGCGCGGCGACTGGGTGATCGTCCCTTGGAGCGCGCGATTTCGAGGCCGGGGCAGCGGGATCGCCGTCGACGTCCGGGAGACCTACGCCGTGCGGGTGCGCGACGGCCGCATCGTGCGCGTCGAGGAGTACCGGCACGTCGATCAGGCACTCGAGCGCCTTGACGGCGCGCGAGGCTGAGCGATCGCGCCAGCTTGCGGACGCGGGGTTTTCGGCCGGGGTGCCGGGAACCCGAACCCCATGACTCAGACAATCGAACAGTCGATAGACGTCGACGCACCGATCCAGCAGACCTACAACCAGTGGACCCAGTTCAAGGACTTCCCCGAGTTCATGGAGGGCATCGAGCGCATCGATCAGCTCGACGAGCGCCGCCTGCACTGGGTGGCGAACTTCGGCGGCGAGACGCACGAGTGGGACGCCGAGATCGTCGAGCAGCAGCCGGACGAGCGCGTTGCCTGGCGAAACGTCGACGGCAAGGACAACGCCGGCGCGGTGACCTTCCACAAGATCGACGAGGACACCACTCGGGTGATGGTCCAGATGGACTGGGCGCCGGAGGGGATCAAGGAGAAGGTTGGCGCCGCGCTCGGCGCGGACGACCGCCGCGTGAAGGGCGACCTCGAGCGCTTCAAGGGCTTCATCGAGTCGCGAGGCGCAGAGACCGGCGCCTGGCGCGGTGAGGTGCCGCGCGAGGGGTAGTCTCGCCGGCGCTTGCCAGCCGACCCGAGATCACTGCCGGTGGCGGTCCTCTACGACCCTGATTGCGGCTTCTGCCGGGTGAGCATGGCCGCGCTTCTGTGCTGGGACAGACGCGGCCGGCTCCGGCCCGTGCCGCTCGGCGGGGCCGAGGCCGATGAGCTGCTCATGGGCATGCCGCACGACGAGCGGATGGCCTCCTGGCACCTGGTGGCGCCGGACGGAGCGGTCCGCTCCGGCGGCGACGCTCTGCCCGGCGTGTTCGACGTCGTGCCCGGAGGCGCCCCGCTCGCCCGGCTCTTCGAGCGCTTTCCGGACGCCTCGCGGGGCGGCTACCGCTGGGTGGCCGAGCATCGCTCGCTCTTCGGCCGGGCGCTTCCGGACCGCCTGCGAGGCTGGGCCGACGGCGTGATCTCGGGGCGCGCCTAGGCGCGCTCGCGCCGCATCGTCGCCGTGATCGTGGCGGCGGCCAGGAGCGCCAGCGTTCCGCATGCGATCCAGGCGAGGGTGAACAGGTCGTGCTGGGCGAGCACGCCAAGGACCAGCGGTCCTCCCACCGCGCCCACGAACAGGCCGGTCATCAAGACACCCACCGCCCAGGCCGGCGCCTCGGGGCTGCGCTGAACGACAGCCAGGTTGAGGCCGCCCGGCCACGCCCATCCGAGGCCGCCGGCGAGCAGCGCGGCCACCACGATCACCGCCGGCTCGCCCACGGTGAGCAGCAGGTAGCCCGCCACGCTCGCGGCGAGCATCGTGGCCACCGGCCGCAGCGGCTCCTGCCGGCCGCGATCGGACAACTCGCCCAGGCCGACCCTGCTCGCGGTGGCCATCAGGCTCACGCCCGCCAGCAGCAGCCCGGCGCTGGCCTCGCGCATCCCGCTATCGACCGCGTAGGTCACGAGGAACGACACGAAGCCCACGCCGGCGGCGCTCGCGAGAACGGCCGCGAGGCCGAGGGCGTGTACCGAGCTGAAGCCGTGCGGCCGCCGGGGTGGGGCGTCGGAGCGGGCGCCCGGCCCGTCCGCATGCGGCGCGCAGGCGACCGCGACAAGCGCGAGCACGGCGGCCAGGACGAACGCCCAGCGCCAGCCGAACGGGATCGCCACGGCCGGGAGCGCGAGGCCCGCGAGCAGCGCGCCGCCCGGGGCCCCCGCCTGCTGCGCGCCGAACGCAAGCCCGTGCCGCCGAGCGGCTACCTCCCGCTTGAGGAGGGCGCTGACCGACGGCCCCCCAAGAGCGTTGGCCACGCCGCCGATCGGCATCAGCACGGTGAGGCCCGCGGCCGAGTCGGCGAGCAGGGCCACCGCGAGACACGAGCTGACGGTGAAGGCGGCCGCGAGCCTCATGCCCCACGCCGGTCCGGCCCGGTCGACAAGCCGGCCGGCCGGGACCGAGCCGGTGGCGGACACGACGTAGAAGAGCGCGACGGCAAGGCCGAGGCTCGAGTCGCCGAAGGCGAAGTCGGCCTTGATCCGCGGGGCGAGGCTGGCGGCCAGGAAGCCGGGCATCACGGTGGCCACGATCAGGCCCGTGCCCGTGACGAGCGACCGCCGGCTGCGCCGGTCGAGCCTGCCGCTCTCGCTGGTGTCGGCGCTTCCCGCGATGACGGCAGGGAACGGTACGGGGGTCGCGCGCGCGTGTAGTTAGCGCCAGGCGCCGCTCTGGCGCCTATCGGGGTTGCCGACCGGCGTCCAAAGGCGCACCATTACGGGTGTGAGCCTGGAAGGTCCCTCACTGCGAATCATCTCGGAGCCGGTTGCCGCTGTGGCCGCGCCCGTGCCGTCCGACCCGCCGGCCGAGCCTGAGCCACGCTCTCCCGATCCCCGCGAGCCGGCCCTCGGGCCCGAGCCCGCGGGGCCGGCGTGAGCGCGGCGGCGGCGCCGCTTCTCCCGAGTCCGGTCTACGGCCTGCGCACCTGGGCGGTGGTCGGCGAGCCGGGCGCCGAGCGCCTGGCCGCGACGCAGCAGCACACCACCTGGCCGGCGGGCGGCGAGTGGCTCGAGGCCTCGTGCGCAAGCTCGCCCGAGCACCGCCCGCCGGTCGCCGGGTGCGGCTGCGGCGTGCATGCCTGGCACCCTTCGCGGGGCTCGGCACGCAGGGTGCTGGCCCGCCGCCGCCAGATCCCCGGGGTGGCCGAGGCCCGCGGCGCCATCGAGCTGCATGAGGACGGCTTCCGCGCGGAGCGCGCCCGGCCGGCGGCGCTATTCCTCCTGCCGGGGCGAAACGCTCGCCTCTACCAGCGGCTCGCCGAGCGCTACGGCGCCGAGCTCGTGGAGGTGGACGGGCCCGCCGAGCTGCTCGAGGCCTGCCGCGCGCGCGGATTCGGCCTCGACGACTCGACGGTGGCGAGCCTGCTCGGGCGACGGGCAACCGAGAGCTGGCGCCAGGAGCGCCGTGGCCGGCTGCGGGCGGACCTCATCAGGCTGGCCGTGGCGGCGGTTGTCGTAACACTGCTGGTGATCGGGGGCCTGGCGCTTGCAACCGATCCACCAGGCGATCGCGTGCTGCACGGCCGCACAGGCGAGATCCGCATCGAATCGCGCTAATTCAGGCGCGAAGGTTAGAAACCCCACCCTGGGTATGGAGTACTTGGGGCAATGGGGGACGGACGAGTCAACCGAGCGATCGCGGAGGGAAAGAAGCGCGTTCCCGATCTTCGCGAGCGCGTGCCCGAACTGCCGGAGGAGCTCAAGCAGCGCGGCAGCGAGCTGCGCAGCAGGGGCGCGGAGCTCGGGCGGCAGGGCGGTGAGCTCGCGCGCCACTACCGGAACATCGACGTCTCCTGGGCGCGCTGCGGGTACGCCAAAGCCGCCCGCGCCGGGCTCCTCACGTTCGGCCTCGGCCCGATGATCGACTTCTACGTGCACAACCGCGTGGTCGGCGCCGAGTTGTTCGACACGCTCGAGCATCCGGTGCTGTTCGTGGCCAACCACTCGAGCCACCTCGACACCCCCACGATCCTGCGCGCGCTACCGCCGAAGTGGCGTCGCCGCACCGCGGTCGCCGCGGCGGCCGACTACTTCTACGACAAGCGCTGGAAGGCCAGCGGGGTGGCGCTCCTGTTCAACACTGTGCCGCTCGGCCGCAAGGGCGGCGGGCTCTCCGGCGGTGCTACCGACCACGTGGACCGGCTGCTCGACGAGAAGTGGAACCTCGTGATGTTCCCCGAGGGCACTCGCTCGCGCAACGGCGGGATCGGCAAGGTTCACTCCGGCGCGGCCGTGATCGCCGAGAAGCACGGCATCGACATCGTGCCGATCTACCTCGATGGGACCCACGAGGCCATGCCGCCCGGCCGCAACTGGCCGCGCCGCATTCCCGCCCGGCCTCTCTCTCGCCGGCACGAGGTCGAGGTCCGCTTCGGCGATCCCGTCACCCCCGGCTTCGGCCGCACTCCGCGCGAGGTGATGGACGAGGTCAAGTCGTTCTGGGAACGCAAGGGCCTCCCACCCGAGCCGGTCGAGGAGGCGCCGATCGTCAGCCCCGCGCCCGTCGCCGAGCGCGTCCGCGCGCCGGCCGCCTGACGCGCCGAGCCGCGCACCGATACCTTCCGTCCACTTCCCGCCTGTGCGGCGCGGTCATCGAATGGAGGAGGAAGCGTGAAGAAGCTGATCAACGAGCCGGACGCGGTCGTACGGGAGGCGCTCGAGGGCGTGGAGGCTGCGCACGGCGATCGTGTGCGGGTCACGTATGACCCGTACGTGGTCGTTCGCGCCGACGCCCCGGTTCAGGGCAAGGTCGGAATCATCTCCGGCGGCGGCTCGGGGCACGAGCCGATGCACGGCGGCTTCGTGGGTCCCGGGATGCTCGACGCGGCTTGCCCCGGCGAGGTTTTCACCTCGCCCACCCCCGACCAGATGCTGGAGGCGACCAAGGCCGTGGACGGCGGCGCCGGGGTGCTCCACATCGTCAAGAACTACACGGGCGACGTGCTCAACTTCGAGATGGCGGCCGACCTCGCCAAGGGCGAGGGGATCGACGTCGAGGCGGTGGTCACCAACGACGACGTGGCCGTTCAGGACTCTCTCTACACCGCCGGACGGCGCGGAGTGGGCATCACCGTTATCGCCGAGAAGATCTGCGGCGCCGCGGCTGAGGAGGGCAGGTCGCTGGCCGAGGTGGCGGAGGTCTGCCGCAAGGTCAACGGCCAGGGCCGCAGCATGGGCATGGCGCTCACGCCGTGCGTTACACCCGGGTCCGGCGAGCCGAGCTTCGAGCTGGGTGAGGACGAGATGGAGATCGGCATCGGCATCCACGGGGAGCCGGGCCGCTTCCGCGAGCCGATCGGGTCGGCGGCGCAGGTGGTCGAGCGCCTCGCCACGGCGATCGTCGAGGACCTGCCCTTCGAGTCGGGCGACAAGGTGCTGGCGTTCGTGAACGGCATGGGCGGCACGCCGCTGATCGAGCTGTACATCGTCTATCGCGAGCTCAACAACTTCCTGAGCGAGCGCGGTATCACGATCGAGCGCCGGCTGATCGGCGACTACATCACCTCGCTCGAGATGGCGGGCTGCTCGATCACGTTGCTCAAGCTCGACGACGAGCTGACCCGGCTCTGGGACGCCCCGGCGGACACGCCCGCCCTGCGGGTCGGCTGAGGGGCGCCTTGAGCATCACGGCGACAACGGTCCGCGACTGGATCTCGGCCTACGCCGCCGTGATCGCCGAGAACCGCGCCGAGCTCGTGAAGCTCGACTCGGCGATCGGCGACGGCGACCACGGCACGAACATGGATCGCGGCATGCGCAAGGCGGTGGAGAAGCTCGAGGCCGTCGAGGGCGACGACATCGGCGCGCTCCTGAAGGCGGTGGGGATGGCGCTGGTGTCGAGCGTCGGGGGCGCCGCCGGTCCGCTCTACGGCACGCTGTTCCTGCAGATGGGCAGCGCGAGCGCCGGCAAGGAGGAGCTCGACCTGGCCGGCTGGACCGAGGCGCTCGAGGCGGGCGTGAAGGGCGTCCAGGCGCGCGGTAAGGCCGAGCCGGGCGACAAGACGATGATCGACGCGCTCACGCCGGCGCTCGAGGCGCTCGGGTCGGCGGCGAAGGACGGGGCCGACCTCGGCGACGCGCTGCGCCGCTCCGCCGACGCCGCCGGGGAGGGGATGCGCGCGACGATTCCGCTCGAGGCGCGCAAGGGACGCGCGAGCTACCTCGGGCCGCGGAGCGTCGACCACCAGGACCCGGGGGCCACCTCGTCGCACCTGCTGCTCGAAGCAGCCGCGAGCACGTTCGAATAGTGTGCTCGCCGCTTCGGTAAATCCAAGGGGAGGAGAAGAAGCTCTTGAGCATTTTCGGGGCTGAGGTAATCGGGACAGGACTCCTGATCCTGTTAGGAAACGGTGTCGTGGCGGGAGTGCTGCTGAGCCAGTCAAAGGCGGAGAACGCCGGCTGGATCGTCATCACCTTCGGCTGGGGCATGGCGGTGATGGTGGCCGTCTTCGCCGTCGGCCAGTTCAGCGGCGCGCACCTGAACCCGGCCGTAACGTTGGGCTTCGCGGTGATCGGCGACACCGCTTGGGAGGACGTGCCCAAGTACCTCGCCGGTGAGTTCGTGGGTGCGTTCGTCGGGGCCACGCTCGTCTGGGCCGCATACCTGCCGCACTGGGGCGCGACCGAGGATCCCGGGCTCAAGCTGGCGTGCTACAGCACCGCGCCGGCGATCCGCAGCACGCCCGCGAACATCGTGTGCGAGATCATCGGCACGTTTGTGCTGGTCTTCGGCGTGCTCGCCTTCTTCGCGAATCCCGACACGGCCGCCACCGGTCTCGGCGGGCTGCTGGTCGGTCTGCTCGTGTTCGCCATCGGGCTATCGCTGGGAGGGCCGACGGGCTATGCGATCAACCCCGCGCGCGACCTGGGGCCGCGCATCATGCACGCGCTTCTGCCGATCGCCGGCAAGGGACCGTCCGACTGGGGCTATGCCTGGATCCCCGTCGTGGCGCCAATCATTGGCGGCATTCTCGGCGCGCTCGCGTTCGACTGGTGGTATCCCAGCTGATTTCGTCCAACTGAGAAAGGTGCTTAATGGCTAAGTACGCGGCAGCACTCGACCAGGGCACCACCAGTACGCGGTGCATGGTCTTCGACCACGGTGGCCAGGTGGTCAGCGTGGCCCAGAAGGAGCACGAGCAGATCTACCCCAAGCCGGGTTGGGTGGAGCACGACGCGACCGAGGTCTGGTCGCGGACCACTGAAGTGATGGACGAGGCGCTCGCGGATGCCGGAGCGAGCGCCGACGACATCGCCGGCGTGGGCATCACCAACCAGCGCGAGACCACGCTCGTGTGGGATCGCAACACGGGCGAGCCGGTGCACAACGCGCTCGTGTGGCAGGACACGCGCACGGACAAGCTCGTGGACGAGTTCTCGAAGGACGGTGGCCAGGCGCGCTTTCAGGAGCGCGTGGGCCTGCCGCTCGCCACGTATTTCTCCGGTCCCAAGATCCGCTGGATCCTGGACAACGTGGACGGCGCCCAGGCCAAGGCCGAGTCGGGCGACCTGCTGTTCGGCAACATGGACACCTGGCTGATCTGGAACCTCACCGGCGGTACCGACGGCGGGCTCCACATCACCGACGTCACGAACGCCAGCCGCACGATGCTCATGGACCTGGCCTCGCTCCAGTGGGACGAGGAGATCGCGGGGATCATGGGCGTTCCCACGGCGATGCTGCCGGAGATCAGGCCCTCGAGCGGGGTCTACGGCGAGGTGAAGGCGGGCGGGGCGCTCCAGGGCGTCGCGATCGCCGGCGACCTCGGCGACCAGCAGGCGGCCACCTTCGGGCAGACGTGCTTCGCCGTCGGTGAGGCGAAGAACACGTACGGCACGGGCAACTTCCTGCTGCTCAACACGGGCACCGAGCCGGTTCCGTCCAAGTCAGGGCTGCTCACCACCGTCGGCTACAAGATCGGTGATGAGGATGCCGTGTACTGCCTCGAGGGCTCCATCGCCATCACCGGCGCCCTCGTGCAATGGCTGCGCGACAACCTCAAGATGATCCAGGCCGCGCCGGAGGTCGAGGATCTGGCCAAGTCGGTCGACGACAACGGCGGCTGCTACATCGTGCCCGCCTTCTCGGGGCTGTTCGCTCCCTACTGGAAGTCGAACGCGCGCGGCGTGATGGCGGGGCTCACCCGCTACGTGAACGCCGGGCACATCGCCCGGGCGACCCTCGAGGCCACGGCGTACCAGAGCCGCGAGGTGGTCGAGGCGATGAACTCGGACTCAGGCGTCGAGCTCGAGTCGCTCAAGGTCGACGGCGGCATGGTCGGCAACGACCTGCTCATGCAGTTCCAGGCGGACCTGCTCGGCGTGCCGGTGATCCGGCCGAAGGTGCCCGAGACCACGTCGCTCGGAGCGGCATACGCCGCCGGGCTCGCCACCGGCTTCTGGAACGAGGTCGAGGACCTGCGCGAGAACTGGGTGGAGGACAAGCGCTGGGAGCCGTCGATGGACGCCGCCGAGCGCGACGAGTACTACAAGTTCTGGAAGAAGGCCGTGACGCGGACCTTCGACTGGTTCGAGGCTGAGGAGGAGTAGGTCTAGGTCCAGGGGAGCTCGGCGCGCGTATCCCAATACGCCGCCGGCTCCTCGGCCAGGCCCCCGAGCTCGTGCTCGAGCTCGTCGTCCCAGGCCACTTCCATGTCGGCGTGCAGGTTGCTGCGGAGCTGCCCGACGGTGGCCGCCCCGCTCAGGACGACGTCCGCCCACGGGCGCGCCAGTGCCGCGACCAGCGCGATCTTGTCCTCGCTCGTGTCGCGCGCGCGGGCGGCCGCGCTGAGCGCCGCAGGCGCACCGCGCCCGGCGAGGCGGCCGTTCGCGAGTGCCTCCTTCACCAGCACCCGCAGGCCGGCCGCGTGCGCGCGCGAGAGCGCGTCCTCGGCCGAGCGCTCGTGGAGGTTCCAGGTGGCCTGCACGGTGTCGAAGCCGCCGACGTCGAGGGCGCGCTCGATCGTCGCCGCCTGCTCGGCGCCGGTCACGGTTAGGCCGATCCGAATGCCCTCGTCTCGCAAAGCGTCGAGCTCGCGCCGTACCGCCGCGTCGTCAAGCACGCCGCTGTCGAGCGTGGCCGAGTGAATCTGGTACACGCGCAGCCACTCGCCGAGCAGCTCCCGCGTCTCTTGCCACTGGGCACGCAGGTGCTCCGCCGACAGGTCCTTGATCTCGTGCTCCTCGGCGTCCACGCGCCAGCCCGCCGTGTAGCGGTAGCCCCACTTCGAGCTGACCACGAGGTCGTCGCGCCCGAGCCCGCGGCTGGTGAGCCACGACGCGAGGAACGCCTCCGCGCGACCGTAGGAGCGCGCCGCGTCGATCCAGCGCACGCCTTCCTCGTAGGCGGCGTCGAGCACCGCGTGCGCCGCCCGCTCCATCGCGTCGACGCTCGGGTCGGCCACGTCGTCGCTGTGGCCGAGGTTGATGTACGCGGGTCGGCCCAGCGCAGCGAGACCGAGGCCCATATGGGCTGGTGGCATCGGCGCAGACTAAGCGCCTGCCTCGAATAGCATTCGCCCGGTGCCAACGCTCGTAGCCGACGTGCTCGTGATCGGCGGCGGCGCCACCGGCGCCGGTGTGGCGTGGGACGCGGCGCTGCGCGGCTTCGACGTGATCCTGATCGACCGGGCGGACCTGGCGGAGGGCACGAGCGGGCGCTTCCACGGGCTGCTCCACTCGGGCGGCCGCTACGTGGTCAAGGACGCGCTGGCCGCCGAGGAGTGCGTGGCCGAGAACGCGATCCTGCGCCGGGTGATCCCCGACTGCATCGAGGACACCGGCGGCCTGTTCGTGACGACGCCCGACGACGACCCGGCCTACGGCGATCGCTTCCTGGAGGGCTGCCGCGCCGCCGAGCTGCCGGTCGAGGAGATCGGCGTGGCGGAGGCGCTCCGCCGCGAGCCGCGCCTCAACTCCCGGATCCAGCGCGCCTTCGCGGTGCCCGACGCGTCGATCGACGCCTGGAAGACCGTCTGGTCGTTCGCCCGCGGCGCCTCCGAGCACGGGGCCCGGATCCTGCCATACCACAGCGCGATCGCGCTGCACCGGGAGGGCCACGCGGTGACCGGTGCCCGCGTGCGCAACGAGCTGACCGGTGAGGAGCTCGACATCGAGGCGGGCTTCACGATCAACGCGGCGGGCGCGTGGGCCGCGCAGATCGCCACCATGGCCGGCATCGAGGGGGTCGGGGTGGTGCCCGGCAAGGGGATCATGATCGCCATGAACCACCGGCTCGTGAACACGGTGATCAACCGCTGCACGATGCCGGCCGACGGCGACATCCTCGTGCCGATCCGGACCGTGAGCGTGATCGGCACGACCGACATCCGTTCGGCCGACCCGGACGAGCTGCCGGTAACCCAGGCCGAGGTGGACCAGATGCTGGACGACGGCGAGCGGCTCGTGCCCGGCTTCCGCGAGGCGCGCGCGCTGCGGGTGTGGGCGGGCGCGCGCCCCCTCTTCCAGGACGAGAAGGCCGAACAGGTGGCCGACACTCGCGACATCAGCCGCACGCACGCGGTGGTCGACCATCGCGAGCGCGACGGCGTCGACGGCCTGCTCACGATGTCGGGCGGCAAGCTCACCACGCTGCGCCTGATGGCGGAGGACATCGTGGACGCCATGTGCAAGCAGCTCGGCACCGAGCGCGCCTGCCAGACACGCGACGTGCGCCCGCCCGGCAACGAGGACGGCGAGGGCTACAGCCTCGGCTCGCGGCTGCGCCGGCGCGAGCAGACGCTTCAGGACGAGCAGCTGATCTGCGAGTGCGAGCTGATCGGCCGCAGCCGCCTCGAGCAGGCCATGCGCCGCCGCGGCAGCGCGAACCTCGACGACATCCGGCGCTCGATGCGTCTTGGCATGGGACCCTGCCAGGGCGGCTTCTGCATCTACCGCGCCACGGGGATCCTCCACGGCGTGGGGCGGCTCGACGGCGCCGAGGCGGCCGACTCGCTGAGCGGCTTCCTCCAGGAGCGCTGGAAGGGCGTGTGGCCGATCCTCTACGGGGATCAGCTTCGCCAGGCGCGGCTCGACGACTGGATCTTCCAGGGGCTGCTCGACGTGGAGCACCTGCCCGAGGCGGAGGAGGTCGCGTGAGCCACCACGACGTGATCGTGGTCGGCACGGGGCTCGCGGGCCTCACGGCCGCCGTGCGCCTGGCCGAGGGCGGCGCGCGCGTGCTCGTACTGGCGAAGGGCGTGGGCGCCACCCACCTCGGTGCCGGCACCGTCGACGTGCTGGGCTACGCGCCCGAGCGCGTCGAGCGCCCGGCGGAGGCGCTCGCCGCGCTGATCGACGAGCGGCCCGAGCACCCCTACGCGCTCGTGGGGGCCGGCGGCGTGACGGCCGCCGTCGACTGGTTCAAGGCTCGGATCGCGGCCGGGCCGCTCGGTCCCTACCAGTACGTGGGCGGCGTGGACGAGAACCTGCTGCTGCCCACGGCCGTCGGGGTGGCGCGCCCGTCGGCGGTCGTGCCCGAGACGATGGCCGGCGGCGACCTGCGCGCCGAGGCGGCGATCTGCGTGGTCGGCTTCCGGGCGCTCAAGGATTTCCATCCCACGCTGGCCGCCGACACGCTCGGACGGCAGGGGGTGAGCGCGCGCGGCCTCGAGCTCGATCTCGCGCCCGAGGGGCGCGCCGACGCGAACGCCCTCGCCTTCGCCCGCGCCTTCGACGATCCCGCCTTCCGGGCGGAGGTCAGCGGGCAGCTGCTGCGCCGGCTCGGGGTGGAGGAGCGGGCCGCCTTCCCCGCCATGCTCGGCCACGCTGACCCGCATAGAGTGTGGAGCGAGCTCGAGGAGAGGCTTGGCCGCCCGGTGTTCGAGGTCCCCACGCTGCCCCCGTCGGTGCCGGGCATGCGGGTGCACGCGAGCCTGCGCGGGGAGCTGCGCCGCAACGGCGGCCGGGTGATCCTGAACACCGTGGTGACCGGCGCCGAGCAGTCGAGCGGGCGCGTGACCGAGCTGCGCACGCGGGTGGGGCTGCGAGAGGAGCGGCGCGGCGCGGACTGGGTGGTGCTCGCCACCGGCGGCATCGCGTCCGGCGGGATCGAGCTCGACTCGCGCTGGCGTGCGCGCGAGACGGCGCTCGACCTGCCCGTGGCGGGGGTGCCCGAGGCCGGTGAGGAGCGCTTCCGGCCCGGCTACTTCGACGACCACCCGATGGGCCGCGCCGGGGTGGCGGTGGACGCCGAGCTGCGTCCGGTGGACGCCCGGGGCGAGCGGCTGTACGAGAACGTGCTCGTGGCCGGCGCCTCGCTCGCCGGCGCCGAGCCGTGGCGCGAGAAGAGCGGCGACGGCCTGAGCCTGTCGACCGGCTACCGGGCGGCGGAGCTCGTGCTCGGCGCCTCCGAGCCGGCCGGATCGGCGGCCGGGGTGGCCGAGGGCTGAGCGCGATGGCGTTCCGCGCCGAACACCACGACGTGCTCGGTGACCTCATGCGGGGCTCGCTCGACCATTGCGTCAAGTGCACGATCTGCGAGACCTACTGCCCGGTCTCGAACGTCACGCCGCTGTTCCCGGGCCCCAAGTACGTGGGTCCCCAGGCGGAGCGCTTCCGGGTCGACGACGAGCCCTCGGCGGACGCCTCGCTCGACTACTGCTCGGGCTGCGGCGTCTGCACGCAGGTATGCCCCCAGGGCGTGCATATCGCCGAGATCAACACGCAGGCTCGCGCCCGGCTCAAGGCAACCCAGGGGGTCAAGCTGCGCGACCGGCTGATCGCCCGCCCGACCCTGACCGGGAGGCTCGGCACCCCGGTCGCGCCGATCGCCAACTGGAGCCTCCAGAACAGGATGGTCCGACTGCTCGTCGAGAAGGCGATCGGGATCCACCAGAAGGCTCCGGTGCCGCGCTTTGCCGGACGCACCTTCCAGGGCTGGGCGCGCCGCCGGTCGGCCCGGGCCGGCCCCCGCCGGGTCGCGTACTTCCACGGCTGCGGGACGAACTACTACGAGCCGCGGCTCGGCGAGATGACTGTCGAGCTGCTCGAGCACAACGGGCTGAGCGTCGAGGTGCCGAAGAAGCAGGACTGCTGCGGTCTGCCGCTCCAGTCGAACGGCCTGTTCGACGACGCCCGCGGCTACGTGCACCGGCTGGCCGCGCGGCTGGCGCCATACGCCCGCGACGGCGTGGATATCGTGGCGACGTCCACCAGCTGCAGCCTGATGCTGAAGCGCGAGGCGCTCGAGATCCTCGACATGGCGGACGATCCCGACCTGCAGGCCGTGGCCGCCAGCACGTTCGACATCTGCGAGTACCTGCTGATGCTGCACGAGCGAGGCGAGCTCAAGGCCGACTTCCAGCCCATCTCCGAGACCGTGATCTACCACGCTCCCTGCCAGCAGCAGGGCCACGGCATCGGCAAGCCGGCGCTCGACCTGCTCGCCCTCGTGCCCGAGCTCGAGACGATCGAGACCGGCGCGGTCTGCTGCGGAGTGGCCGGCACCTACGGCCTCAAGCGCGAGAAGTACGACATCGCCATGAAGGTGGGGGCCGGGCTGTTCGCGGAGATCGCCGACGCCGCGCCGGACCGGAGCGTGTGCGACTCGGAGACCTGCCGCTGGTACATCGAGGCCGCAACGGGGGTGCGCTCGGTGCATCCGGTGGAGATGCTCCACCGGGCGTCGGGACTGAGCGCTTCGTGGTAGGCCTCGTCATCGTCTCCCACAGCGCGGCGCTCGCGGACGGCGTCTGCGAGCTGGCACGGGAGATGGGCGGCGGCAAGGTGGCGATCGAGCCGGCGGGTGGGATGGAGGACGGCGCGATGGGCACCGACGCCCAGCGCGTGCTCGAGGCGGTGGAGCGAGTGCGCTCGCCCGACGGGGTGCTGGTGCTGATGGATCTCGGCAGCGCGCTGATGAGCGCCGAGATGGCCACGGAGATGCTCGCGGAGGACGGCGGGGAGATCCGGCTCTCCGAGGCGCCGCTCGTGGAGGGCGCGGTGGCCGCCGCCGCCCTGGCCGGCGCGGGCGGCTCGCTCGACGAGGTGGCGCGCGAGGCACGCGGCGCGCTCAGGATGAAGTCCGAGCAGCTGGGCGCGGACGGCGGCGGCGACGGCGAGGAGGAGCTGTCCGGCGGCGAGGACGGCGACGAGCCCGCCCAGGAGCTGCGCCTGCGGGTACGCAACCGGCTCGGTCTCCACGCCCGGCCGGCCGCCCGATTCGTGAGCGCGGTGGGCGGCCTCGACGCTCGCGTGGAGGTCACGAACGCCAGCGGCGAGCGCGGCCCCGCCGACGGCCGCAGCCTCACCGGCCTGGCCACGCTCGCGGTCGGTCAGGGCGACGAGATCGTGGTCCGCGCGCGCGGGCCCCAGAGCGCCGAGGCGCTCGCGGCCCTCGAGGCGCTCGCGGCGGAGAACTTCGGCGACGCCGACGACGAGGAGCCGGCTCCCGCCGAGCCGGCCGAGCCGGCCGAGCCGGCCGCACCGGCCGAGCCGCCGGCCGCCGGCGCGCAGCTGCGCGGCGTCCCCGCCTCACCGGGGATCGCGATCGGCCCGGCTCGGCGGCTGCAGGCGGCGGCGCCCATCGTGGACGAGGAGGCCCCGACGGGCACCCCGGCCGAGGAGCGCGCCCGCCTCGACGACGCGCGCGCCGCCGCCCGCGCCGAGCTCGAGGAGCTACGCGGCGAGGTGCTGGCGCGCGGCGCCGACGAGGCCGCGGAGATCTTCAGCGCTCACGCCCTGCTCCTGGACGACGCCGCTATCACGGACCCGGCGCTTCGCATGATCGACGAGGGCGCCGGCGCCGCGCACGCGTGGCAGGCGGCGAGCGCCGAGGCGGCCGCTGCGTTTCGGGGGCTCGACGACTCCTACCTGCGCGAGCGCGCGGTCGACGTGGATGACGTGGCCCGGCGAGTGCTCTCCCAGCTCGGCAACTCGGCCCCGGCGGCCGTGCTCCAAGGGCCCGGCATCGTGGTCGCCGAGGAGCTCACGCCGGGCGAGGCCGCGGGCCTCGACCCGGGCCACGCGCACGCGATCGCCACCGCCCGCGGCGGCGCCACCGCGCACGCGGCGATCCTCGCCCGCGCGCTCGGCATCCCGGCCGTGGTGGGCCTGGGCGACGCGCTGCTGGCGCTGCCGGAAGGCACCGAGCTCGTGCTCGACGGCGAGACGGGCGTGGTCGAGGTCGACCCCGGCGAGGCGGTGGTGGCCGAGCGCCGGGCGCGGCTCGACGCCGCGGCCGAGGAGCGGCGCGCGCTCGAGGCACGCGCCGCGGAGCCGGGTGCCTTTGCCGACGGCCGGCGGGTGGAGGTGTTCGCGAACCTCGGCAGCGCGGCGGAGGTCGAGCGGGCGCTCGAGCAGGGCGCCGAGGGCGTGGGCCTGCTGCGCACCGAGTTCCTCTTCCTCGACCGCGCGACCCCGCCGGACGAGGACGAGCAGGTGGCCGTCCTGACGGACATCGCGCGCGCCCTCGACGGGCGCCCGATGGTGGTGCGCACGCTCGACGCGGGGGCCGACAAGCCGCTGCCATTCGTGGCCCAGGAGCGGGAGGAGAACCCGTTCCTCGGCCGCCGCGGCATCAGGCTCTCGCTCGCCGAGCCCGAGCTGTTCCGCACCCAGCTGCGGGCGGTGCTGCGCGCGGCCGCCGAGTACCCGCTCAAGCTGATGTTCCCGATGGTGGCCACCCTGGACGAGCTCTCGCGCGCGCGCGAGCTGCTGGCCGAGGAGCGCCTGGCGATTGGCAGCGACGCCGAGTTGGAGGTGGGCGTGATGGTCGAGGTGCCCGCCCTCGCCCTCGAAGCGCAGCGCTTCGCCCCAGAGGTGGACTTCTTCTCGGTGGGGACGAACGACCTGGCGCAGTACACGATGGCGGCCGAGCGAGGCAACGCGGCGCTCGCCGGCCTGCTCGAGGACTCGCTGGCCCCGGTGCTGGCCCTGATCGCCGACGTGGTCGATGCCGCCGAGGCGCACGGCCGCTGGGTCGGGGTCTGCGGCGAGCTGGCGGGTCAGCCCGAGGCGGCGGTGCTCCTCGCCGGCCTCGGCGTGCGCGAGCTGAGCATGGCGGCAAGCAGGATCCCGGCCGTCAAGGCGGCGCTGCGCGACACCGATGCGGAGGCCGCCGCGGCCGCCGCCCGCCGCGCCCTGCCGCGGCGGGGAGCGCCGGTAGAGTCCGCCCGCGCGCCGTGGCAACGCACCTCGTGACCGACAGCAGGATCCGCTCCGCACGCGCGATCGCCGTGGGCTCCGCCACGCGCATCCTGCTCACGCCCGTGGTGATGTGGCTCGTGCTCTACGAGGACGGCGATTCGGCCGAGCTGGTGGCGGCGGTCCTGTTCGCCATCGCGGCCGCCACGGACTGGATCGACGGGCGGCTGGCGCGCCGATGGGGCGTGACCACCAAGCTCGGCTCGTTCCTCGACACCACCGCCGACAAGCTGCTGGTTTCCGGCGTCCTGATCGCGCTGCTCGAGGCGGGTCGCGCCTCGGCCTGGATCGTCGCGGTGATCGTCGGGCGCGAGCTGGTGGTCATGGGGCTGCGGGGCGTGGTGGCTTCGGAGGGCGACGTGATGCAGCCCTCGATGCTCGGCAAGGTCAAGACGAGCATCCAGTTCCTCGCCATCATCCTGGCGATCCTGCGGCCCGGTGACGAGATCGCCGGCCTCTACATCGACGAGTGGGCGATGCTCGCCGCCGCAGCGATCACCGTGTACTCGGCGGCCGACTATCTGGTGCGCGTGCTCCCCGCCGTGGCGCGTGAGGACCGGCAAGCGTGACCCGGATCTTCCTGACCGGCGGGAGCGGGTTCATCGGGGGCGCGCTCGCAAGCCGGCTGATCGGGCGCGGCGACGAGCTGGTGGCGCTCGCCCGTTCCGACGAGGCCGAGCGCGCCCTGATCGCAAAGGGCGCACGGGTGGTCCGGGGCGACACCCTCGACGAGGACGTGCTCGCCTCCGGCATGGACGGCTGCGCGCTCGTCTTCCACGTGGCGGGCGTGAACACGATGTGCCCGAGCGACCCGACCCGGCTGTTCCACGTGAACGTGCGCGGCGCGGAGGCCGCGGTGCGGGCCGCCGCGCGGGCCGGCGTTCCCAGGGTCGTGCTCACCTCCTCGGCCGCGGCGCTCGGCGAGGCGCACGGCACGGTCGGGAACGAGGACTCGCCGCACCGGGGCAGCTACCTGTCGGTCTACGAGCGCTCGAAGCACGAGGGCGAGCTGGCCGCGTTCGAGGCGGCGCGCCGCGCTGGGGTCGAGCTCGTGTCGATCAACCCCTCCTCGGTCCAGGGCCCCGGGCGCACGGGCGGCACCGGGCGGATCCTGATCGCCTACCTGAACGGGCGGCTGCGCGCGTTTGTGGACACCCAGATCAGCATCGTGGACATCGACGACTGCGTGGACGGTCACCTGCTCGGCGCCGAGCGCGGGGCGCCCGGTGAGCGCTACGTGCTGAACGGCGCCACCCTGTCGGGGAGCGAGGCCCTCGAGATCGCCGCCGCGCAGTCGGGAGTCCGCCGGAAGGTTCGCTTCCTGCCGCCCCGGCTCGCCGCCGTGGGCGGAGGGCTCGTGGAGGCGGGCTACCGGGTGCGCGGCCGCCCGCCGCCCGTCTGCCGCGAGATGGTGCGCACGCTTCTGCACGGGCACCGCTATGACGGAAGCCGCGCCGGGCGCGAGCTGGGGCTCTCCTACACCCCGATTGCCGACACGCTGCGGCGCACGATTGAGTGGGCCGAGCGGGAGGGCCTCGTGAAGGCCCGAGTATCGGCCCCCGATCGCGGGTATCAAGGAACCATGGACGGCGACGAGCATTCAGCAAAGCCCGAGCAGAAGGACAGCTTCGAGAAGGGCGTCGACCAGAAGCCCGATCCGCCGGAGGAGGAGCTCAAGCCGGACTTCGCGCGCGGGGTTCGCGAGGGCGAGCCCGGCGAGGAGGGTCGCTACAGTGAAGGCGAGGAGCAGCTGCCCGACTCGCCTGAGAAGCACCACGAGGGCCGCTTCAGCGAGGGCATCGAGCGCAACACGAGCGACTAGCGCGCCGGGTTGCGGCTGCCTGCGGCGCAAGTTAGGGTCGGAGGCTCCGCGAACAAGGGGGATCCCATGGCCGACGAAGCGCTGTTCATTGGCTGGGGCGAGATCGTGAGCGGCCGCGAGGGCAAGGCCGTCGACGTCTTCAACGAGTCCGTGCAGTACTACGGCGAGCTCCAGCAGGCGGGGAGGATCGAGAGCTTCGAGGCGTGGTTCTTGGCACCGCACGGCGGTGACCTCGCCGGCTTCATCCTGCTGCGCGGCGAGCGCGAGTCGCTTGACGAGGTCGCGCGCAGCCCGGAGTTCGAGCGCCTCCAGACGAGGGCGTCGCTGATCGCCGAGAGGACCGGCACGCTGAACGCCTACACGGGCGAGGCACTTGGCCGCCTGATGGGGCAGTTCCAAGAGGCGACGGGAGAGCTGGGCGGTTAGCCGAGCCGTAGACTCGGGGCTCACCCGACGAAGGAGGAAGCGGTGGCCGCACTGTGTGGATCGTTCGTCTCGCACGCCGAGGCCGCTGAGGCGGTGGGCGCGGTGCTCGAAGCAGGGATCCCGGGCGCGGACGTTCGCGTGTTCACGGGCCAGCCGCGCCGCGACGCGCGCGACGAGCCGGTGGGCGAGTTCGCCGGCCGGACGGAGCCGGGCGAGGCCGTGGGCGACTTCGCCGGTGAGCACCCGGAGGGACACGAGCGGGGCCACTTCGCGGGCGGCGACCAGCGCGCCGGCAGCTTCGCCGACACCGAGCGCGATCAGGTGATCAGCTATCCGGGCGGGGTCCAGCACGCCCACATCGGCGGCGACCGCGAGATCGAGCGGCTGCTCACGGAGGCCGGGCTCGACCAGGCGACGGCGAAGGCCGAGCTCGAGGCGATGCACGCCGGCCGCGTGCTCGTGCTCGTAGAGGCGCCCGACAGCGAGACCGGACGGGTGCTCGAGGCGCTCGGCGTCTGAGCTCAGCCGGCGCGAAGGGGCTGGGGCGCGGCCGCCGGCCGCAGAACGCCCTCCACGAGCCGCTCGGCGTCGCGGGCGGCCGTGGCCAGCACCGCGGAGCGCCGCTCGAGCTGTCCCACCACGGGCGTTCCGGCGGGCGGCCGCAGGCCGAGCACCGGCGGCTTGTCCCCCCCGGGGTCGCGCGAGCGCTCGCCGATGTCGGCGACCACCCGCTCGTACCAGTCGAGCCGGTCGCGGTAGAGGGTGAGGAGCGCCGGGTTGAGCCGCCGCAGCTGGCGCTCGATCAGGCGGTCGGCCAGCCTCGAGACGCCCTTGCGCGGGACCCCCTGAGGCCTCGTCTGCAGCACGAGCACATGGCTGGCTCCCGCCGCCAGCGCCTCCTTCACCGGGATTGCCGCGCCGAGCCCGCCGTCGATGTAGCGCCGGCCGCCGATCTCGATCGGCGGGCCGCCGGCCCAGGGTGTGCGGCTGGACGCGAGCAGGGCGTTCCACAGCTCGCCCTTCGTTCGCATGCCGGAGAGGCTCACGGGGCACGCCGTGTCCACATCCACGGCGATGCAGTGCAACTCGATCGGGCTGTTCAGCACTCGCTCGTGGCGGCCGGCGTCAATGTCGGCTGAGGTGTAGTTGAGCGCGTACGTCACGTCGATCACGGGCCGTCCGCGCAGCACCCGCGCGGGGTTCACGAACGCGCGCGACGCGAGCGGCCCCGAGTAGGTGGCCGCGCCGTGGCCCGCCACGCCGCCGATCAGCGCCGCGCCGTTGAACGCACCGGCCGAGGCGCCCACCACCAGGTCGAAGCAGGGGGTGAGGCCGAGCCGCTCGAGCGCGGCCGTCATCCCGGCCGACACGACCCCCCTCATGCCACCGCCCTCGATCACCAGCGCGATGCGGTGAGGGTCCTCGCGCGCGCCGGGCTCGGAGCCGCTGCGAGCCCGCTCGCGGAGCGCCCGGGACACGGGATGGGGCAGGTCGGGGAGTCTCGCGGCGTCGCTGGCCATTCCCCGCGTATGGTTAGCACGGATGAAGTGGTGGGGTTGGGGAGACGAGGGGGTGTCATTCACCCACCACGGCAAGCCCGCGCTCGGGCCGTTCCTCGAGCGCAATCTCGCCATTGACGTCGACCGGCCGGCGGTCCGGCACGTGTCCTTCGAGGAGCTCGATATCCCCGAGCCGTCCCTCCCGGATGAGCTGCGCGACGCGCTCGAGAGGGCGGCCGGCGCCGAGCGCGTCTCTATCGACCCCCTGGACCGCGTCGTGCACGCGCGCGGCAAGAGCCTGCGCGACCTCGTACGCCACCGCGGCGGCGACGTCGGCCGCGTGCCCGACGCGGTGGTGCGCCCCGCCGACGAAGCGGGCGTGGCCGCCGTGCTGCGCGCCGGCATGGACGCCGACGCCGTGCTGATCCCGTTCGGAGGGGGCACGAACATCTCGGGCAGCCTCGAGGCTCCCCCGGGCGAGACGCGGAGCGTGATCTCGGTGGACCTGAGCGCGCTCGACCGCGTTCTCTCGATCGACGAGGAGTCGCGCCTCGCGCGCGTGCAGGCGGGCGTGCTCGGGCCGCACCTCGAGGAGCAGCTGAACGCCCGCGGCTGGACGCTCGGCCACTTCCCCGACAGCTTCACCCACTCCACGCTCGGCGGCTGGGTGGCCACGCGCTCGTCGGGCATGCAGTCGGACCGCTACGGCGACGTGGCCGAGCTCACTCGCGCCATGCGGGTGGCCACCCCCTCGGGGATGCTCGTGACCCGCCCCGTGCCGAGCACCTCCACCGGCCCCAGCGTGCGCGAGATGGTGCTGGGCAGCGAGGGTCGGCTCGGCATCATCACCGAGGCCACCGTGCACGTGCACCGGCTGCCGGACGAGCGCACGATCCTCGGCTACCTGTTCCCGTCGTGGACGGAGGGGCTTGCCGCGATGCGGGAGATCGCGGCCGACGAGGCCTCGCCCTCGGTCACACGCGTCTCCGACTCGTATGAGACCGCCTTCTCGTTCTCGACCAGGACGGGCAACTCGATCCTCGACCGGGTGAAGTCGAAGGCGCTGACCACCTACCTCGAGAGACGCAAGGGCTACGACCGCGAGCAGATGTGCCTGGCATTCATCGGCTACGAGGGCACGAAGGCGCACGTGGCCACGCAGCGCAAGCTGGTCGGACGGATCGTCGGGCGCCGCGGGGGCGTGTGCATCGGCACGGGGCCCGGCGCGCTCTACGACCAGAAGAAGTTCGACACGCCCTACATCCGCGACTACCTGCTCGACCGCGGCGCGCTGGCCGACGTGTCGGAGACCTCAGCCCCCTGGAGCGTCCTTCCCGAGCTGTACGACAACGTGATGGCCGCGGCGCGCGGGGCGTTCTCCGAGCTCGCGGTGCCGGCGTACATCATGTGCCACCTCTCGCACTCCTATCACGCGGGCGCCTGCCTTTACTTCACCTTCGCGATCACGCCCTCGGCGCGCGCGGAGCCGATCGAGCAATACGACCTCGTGAAGTCGGCGATCCAGCAGTCGTTCATCGACTCGGGCGCCACGCTGTCGCATCACCACGCGGTCGGCACCGAGCACTCGCGTTGGCTCGAGGAGGACATCTCGGCGCCGGGGGTGGAGATGGTGAAGGCGCTCTTCGAGGGGATCGACCCGGGCGCCAACCTCAACCCGGGCAAGATCGTCGACCGGTCCTAGTTAGGCCGCCTGCGTCTCCTTGCCGGAGTGCTCAGAGGCGGCGCGCACCAGCGCCTCGAACAGGGCGAGCTGCTCGGGGCGCTCCACCAGGCCTTCCGCGTGCCACTGCACGCCGAACACGAAGCCCTGGCCGTCCGTCTCCACCGCCTCAATGACGCCGTCTGCCGACCGGCCTACCACGCGCAGGCCGGTGGCGAGCCTGTCGATCGCCTGGTGATGGAAGGAGTTGACCGCGAGCGTCTCCAGGCCGAGCAGGCGGGCCAGCTTGCTGGTGGGCGCCAGCTCGACCTCATGGGTGGTGCGCGGCCCCGTGAGCTGCTGGCGGTGCTCGACGTCGCCGCCGAGATCGGGCAGGTGCTGGTGGAGCGTGCCGCCGCGGGCCACGTTCAGCACCTGCATGCCGCGGCAGATGGCGAGCACGGGCACGCCGCGGCCCATCGCGCGGCGTGCCAGCGCGAGCTCGAAGCGATCGAGGTCCGGCTCCGTGGGCCCGAGCTCGGGGTGCTCGGCCGCGCCGTAGTGGTGCGGGTGGAGGTCGGGCCCGCCGGAGAGGCAGAGGCCGTCGAGGCGGTCGAGCAGCAGGTCCACGGTCCCCGTGCGCACCGGGGCGAGGATCACGGGCATCGCGCCGGCGAGGCGGATCGCGTCGAGATAGCGCTCGCCCAGCGCCAGCTCGGTGCGGGCCGGCTCGCCCTGGGGCACCACGTCGTGATGCTCCTTCGTGCGCACCTCGGAGGTGGAGACACCGACCAGCGGCGGAGCGTTCATGCCGTCGCTCCCGCCATCACCCACGTGTCCTTGGCCCCGCCGCGCTGCGAGCTGTTGACCACGAGCGCACCGCGCTCGAGGGCCACCCGAGTGAGTCCGCCCTGGATCACCTGCCCGGAATCATCGCCCGCGAGCAGGACGAACGGACGCAGGTCCACGTGGCGCGGCTCGAGGCGCCGGCCCACGACCGTCGGATGAGTGGACAGCGCCACGGTCTCCTGCGCCACGAACGCAGCCGGGTTTGCGGCCAGGGCCGCGCCTGCGGCGCGCACGTCCTCGGGCCGCGCGTGCGGCGCCACCAGCACCCCCTGGCCGCCGAAGCCGGCCCGCGGCTTGATCACGAGCTCGCCGATGCGCTCGAGCACCGTCGCCCGCTCCTCCGGGACCTGCGGGTCGTAGGTGCGCACCGAGCGAAGCGACGGCTCCACGCCGATGTAGAAGCGCACTATGTCCTCGACATACGCGGTGATCAGCTTGTCGTCGGCCACGCCGGTGCCGAAGGCGTTCACGCAGGCGAGCCGCCCCGCGCGCAGCGGCTCGAACAGCGCCGCGCCGACGGTCGTGAGCTCGCCGCGCTCGTCGGTGAGGCGGTCCTCGTCGGTCCGGCGGTAGACCACGTCGACGACCCTGCGCCTGCCGTCCACCCGGGCCATGAGCCGCCCGCCGCGGACGCTCAGGTCGGCCAGCGTCACGATTGGCACGCCGAGCATGCCCGCCAGCCGCTCGTGCTCGTACCAGGCCGAGTTCTCCTTTCCGTCGCTCAGCAATACGACCGTCGGATCCCCGCTCGCGTCCGGAGCCGCGGCGCGCAGCGTGCGCATCAGCGCGCCGGCCACGTCGCCGTGCCCTCGAGGCCGGTCCGCCGGCGGCTGGGGCAGGCAGGTCTCGAGCACCTCGCGCGCGGCGCGCGTGTAGGCGAGCCCGGAGGGCGTGCGCACGTTGTCTTCGAGCACGCGCAGGAAGCCGTCGGCACCGCGAACCACGTCGAGGCCCGCCACCCCGATGTGGACCGCTTGAGGCGGGAGCTCGGCGAGCCGCGGCTCGAGGTGGTCGCAGCCCTGGAGCGCCTCCTCGGGCAGCACGCCCTCGGCCACGATCCGGCGTTCCCCGTAGACGTCGGCCACGAACCGGTCGAGCGCCTGGACACGCTGCATCAGACCGTGCTCCAGGGCGGCCCATTCGCGCGGCTCCAGCAGGCGCGGCACCGGGTCGAGATGGAACGTCTCGGCCCGGCCGTCGGCCCGGAAGGAGACGCCGCGCCGCCGCACCTCGCTCGCGAACGCCGCGCTCAGCTGCTCCAGATCGGTTTCCAGAAGCCCGGCGAGCAGCTCGGCGTAGTGCGGGCGCGAGCGGCCGTCGGCGGCCACGCCCTCGTCGAAGACGCCGGAATCGGGCGTATAGGCCGGCGTCTCCCTCGGCGCCGTGGCGCTCACGCTGACGACACTACGGCCTCCGGCCGATCGCTGCACGCTCCCTGCTGAACTCGGCCGCCTTACGGCGATCAGCGGCGACGGCGGCGCTTCGCCTTCCGGCGGCTGACCGGATGCGGGGAGCGCCGCAGCTCGGCGCTCGGAGTCGGAGCCTCGTCCGCGTGATCGAACTCGGGGGTCGACCGCTTGCGCCTCGAGAGCGCGATCCGCAGCGCGAACAGCCCGCCGACGGCCGCCAGCTTCGCGGCCGCGTAGGCCGGGCTCCCGGGTGTGAGCGGATGGATCGCGGCAGCCGGGTTTCCCATGGCCGGGCGGAGAGTAGCTACGCTCGTCGACCGCTCACGGCCGGGGCCGCAGCCGCACCACGTCGTCCTCCGAGTTGTCAGGCAGGTTGAAGCGCGCGTTCACCACGTAGAGAAAGCGGTTGAACGGGGCGATCGTGGTGGGGATGTCGAGCTTCTCGTCGCGCAGCCGTGTGCGCGTCTGACCGCTCTGGAGGTTGCCGCTGAGCTCGATTTCCGCCACCTGGTTGAGCCGGTTCTGGACCACGTAGAGCCGCCGGCCGCTCAGCAGCAGGCCGTCGCCGTTCGGCACCGGCTCGTCGAGCGCGATCTCGCGCGTCACGCCGCTGCTCGCGTCGATCGTGAACAGCTTGCCGTTGAAGCTCTGCACGGCGATCAGCCGCGGGCCGCCGGGAAGCGCCTCGATGCCGTTGAGGTTGAGCTGGCCGGCGACGTACTCGATGTCGCCGCTCAGCGGCACGCGCACGGGCTCGGAGAGCGACCCGTCGGGCGCGATGTCCACGCGGTAGAGCTGGGCCACCTGAGAATCGGTGAACCACGCCGCTTCGCGGGTGAGCACCACGTCGTTCACGAAGCCTGCATCCGGCAGCGAGAAGCTCGCCAAATCGGCGCCCGTCGACGCGTCGTAGACGTAGATCCCCTTCGACGCGCCGCCGGCCACGAACAGCCGGTCGAAGCGGCGGTCGTACTTGAGGCCGGTGTGGTTGCGGCCCGGGTGAGGTGGCACGAGCACGCTGCCCTCGCCGGTGCGGAACGATCCGCGCCAGACGGCGCCAAGAGGGATCGAGCCCACGTAGAACGTGTCCTGCTTGCCGGCGGCGATGCCCTCTGGGCGGAACTCGTCCGGGAGCGCGATCGAGCTCTGGGCGGGACTCTGAGCGGGCACCGCCGGCACGAGGAGAACGAGCGCGGCGAGGGCGGTCAGGAGCGTCTTTCTCGGCATCCATTCGTGGTACCCGGTCATCGCGGGCCTTACCTCCATGGATGTCCGATTTCCGCCAGAAATCGGCGGCGCAGCCTGTCATCGTGCCCGGTGATGACGCTCGACTTCGATGTCTGCAGGCGCGCCGCCGAAGCGCGCGATTCCCGCTTCGACGGCTGGTTCTTCACCGCGGTCAAGACCACCGGCATCTACTGCCGGCCGAGCTGCCCGGCGCG
>Ga0075430_100000688_pt1 | contig 25807 bp, 25 predicted proteins | sample RhiMetdeltSRZDD4_FD_75294 | JGI IMG/M metagenome (GOLD analysis project Ga0075430, IMG submission 75294) | Populus rhizosphere microbial communities from Tennessee, USA - Rhizosphere MetaG P. deltoides SRZDD4 | ecosystem: Host-associated > Plants > Roots > Rhizosphere > Soil | place: USA... | reverse complement strand
CCGGCAGTGTCACAGGCACGGCGGCTGGCATCATGTGCTCGCGACCGATCGGACGGATTTCAAGATGCACGCGGCGGTTCATCCGCCGGCAGACATCGCTGCTGTCGATGCACAGTGCGCCGTCCTTGCCGAGGCTCATCACCTTGATTTGATGTTCGGCCACACCGGCGTGGATCAGCGCTGTCTTGACCGCTTCAGCCCGCTTAAGACCAAGCTTGAGGTTATACCCTGTGGAGCCCTGCTGATCCGTGTAACCTTGGATCAAGACTCCTAGATTCTCATCGCCCTTGAGAAGCGCTGCGTCTTTCAGTAGCTCTATCCTGGCTTCGTCGGCCAGGCCTTTCCGGCCCGCTTCGAAGTAGAGATCGGTATGAACCGTGCCCGGTTGAGACGCAGCAACAGCGCTTGGTTGGATGGCGACTACCGGCACGGACACGGCCACCGGTTCTTGGTGCTTGAGCTCTTCCGTGACCTGCGAACTGTTCAACTGATCCTGACCCATACGGGGGTCGGTTGAAGAAAAGTACCAAAAGGCGCCGATCGCGACAGTCAGACTTACGACGAGTCCTGAGACGATCAGAACATCCTTGTCTTTGTTGGGTCCTGAAATGGTGGGGCTGATGTGGCCGGTTCTAACCTGGGATGCACTGTTCTGCATAAGATCCTCCTTCGATGCATGACGTTTTTATTGTTCAATTGTTCAATAGTCTCTTTAGTCTTGAGCCTGAGGGCGAAGTCGTGCGCGGATCACCTCCTTTCCTCCCTGAGCTGGCCCATTTCGCTGCCTGGATCCCTAGAGCAACCGGAGTGCCCATCAAGCCGGACAGGTAGTTGAGAAGAAACATCAAGTGAATGAATAGGTTAGATAACTTGATGTCGGACGAAGGTCATGCGGGGAAAGCTGACCCATCATGCCATGCGGGGATAGCCCACCATGAATTCCGGACGGACCATTCTCACCTTTCCCATTCGCGCCAACCTCAAGGACGGATCGCCGGTGCAGTTGGTTCTGGCCGGTAACCGCGATGTCGAGCCTCTTCGAGACCTGTATAGGATCATCGTTGAGGAAGGAAACTCCTATCCGCATGACCGATTCCCCGATCATCATGACTTTATGGACTATTGGTTTCGTGGCAAGAGCACGGTGGTGGCCTATGCGCAGGGTAGGCCCGACGCGACATCATTGGCCGGAGCCTTTTACCTCAAATCAAACTGGCCGGGACGGGCAAGACAGGTCGCGAACGCCGGGTTTATGGTGTCGCCGGAGTGGCGCAAGAAGGGTTTGGGCTGGCTATTGGGAGCGACCATGTTGGAGTACGCCAAACAATTGGGATATCGGAGCGTTCTTTTCAACCTGGTTTTCTCTGAGAACGTGCCGGCGCGGCATCTCTGGGAAAAGTTGGGCTTCAGGCAATTGGGTGTGATTCCGGGCGCGGTGCGCAAAGACTCTGGAACCTATCAGGATGCCGTGATCATGTTTCGGTCATTGCTGTAGAGGGCGAAGTACGTGAAGGCTTCCGCAGGAACACAGTCCGCACCAGCCGGTCAACCGACGCGAAATGGCGGTCCGGAATGTTCTTGAACCGGCGCTTGCACTCGGCCAGGGCTTCTTCAATCGTGTTACATGGTTGAATGACCGACAGCAAATGGTCGTAGTACCCGTTCATCTTGAGCTCAACGGTTCTGAAACGAGCAGAGTCTCCGGCGATTGCCGACACGGCTTTGGCTCGGTCGCCGCCTGATTCGACCAGAGCCTGGAAACACAGACCCTTGAGCCGCTGCGTCACGGTGCTGCGATCCCAGGACAGGGCCTTGGCCGTCGCCTGCATATCGAACCCGTGGCGCCTCAATCGGTCCAACACGGCGATGTCCCCTGCTTCGTCAGGCAAGGCGACAGTCACATCGCGCCCCTCCCCCTCCTCCATGGTGACGTCTTCCAGCGTGAATGCATGGCGGGAGAGCACGCTGCCATCGCTCAGTGCCACCGCACGCTCGAGCACGTTGCGAAGCTCACGCACGTTGCCCGGCCACCGATAGCTGTTCAGTAGACGCAGTGCATCATTGGACAGCTGAGGATGAGGACGTCCCGTTCTTTGGGCAATGTCGGTGAGCGTTGCTTCGGCGATGACGGCGATGTCGCCCGGGCGGTCACGTAGCGGGGGCAGCCGGAAGACGAACCCCTTCAGTCTAAAATAGAGATCTTCCCGGAACCAGCCTTCGGATACGCCTCGCTGTAGGTCACGATTCGTCGCAGCCACAATCCGCACGTCGACAGTCGTGGGAACGGTCGCTCCGACCCGATAAAAAGACTTTTCCTGGAGGACTCGTAACAGTTTACTTTGATGATCCAGACGAAGATCGCCGATTTCGTCGAGAAAGATCGTGCCCCGGTGCGCCAACTCGAAAAACCCTCTCCGGTCGACAGCGGCTCCGGTGAAGCTTCCTTTGGTGTGACCGAACAATTCGCTCTCGAAGAGTTCGGGTGAAATTGCCGCCATGTTGACCGGGATAAATGCGTTCTGCGCACGGGAACTCAACTGATGCACAGCTCGTGCGAACAGCTCCTTTCCGGTGCCCGGTTCGCCGAGGAGCAAGACGGTTAATGGCGACGCCGCCCCTCGCTTCAGGTCATGAAACATTCGAAGCAGTTCCGGCTGTTGTGTGACAATGCCGACTTCACGGCATTCCTGTTTGAGGCGATCCAATTCGGCATCGCCCATCGTTGGGGGTGCCCGGTCCGCGATGCGAAGGTCGCTGAGTCGCCGTTCCAGTTCGTCCAGCCGGCGTCGGGCGGCCTGTTCCTGCATTTGCGCGTCGACCAATTGGGCGCGCATCGACGCAGTGCTTCTGGCCATTTCCTCCTGTTGAGTGGTCGATTGCATCACCGCGGCTTTGGCAGTTTCCAAATCTTCTTCCAGGGCCTCAGCGCTGTTTTGACGCAAGATCAGCGCTTCTCGGACCGCGCTGACATCCTGTTGGAGACGGAGCATGTCCTGTTCGAGCATGATCCTGCGTTGGTCGGCGCTGAGGTGACCCCAGGCGATCGTGCCGACGATAACGCAGCACGCAGCGGTGAGCGGCAGGGGAAGAGGCAAGACCAGATGGATGCTCCAGAGCAAAGCTGTCGCGAGGATCGCATAGAGCAACAACACGCTGCCGGCCAAGAACAGGCTCACGGTTCCGTCAAAGCGAAGGAGGCCGAACGCGATGCATGCAGCCAACAGGAGGGTAAGGCCGATGCCTGCCCATCGGCCTGTGACCGTGACCTCTTGGTCGGTGAGCAGGCTATTGAGGAGATGAAGATGGGCCACAATGCCCGACACGGACTGTCCCGTGGGAAGCAGCCACGAATCTTGAAAGCTTTGAGTAGGAAGGATGACGACAGCCTTATCCTTAAACCAGCGTTCTAGCTGCTCCTTGTCCTGATGCTGAATAGCGTCCCAGACTGAGGAGAGTGGTATCGTTGGAAGCGCCGATAAGACACCCGTACCGACTGGATTGATCAGCGCCGACGCGCGCTCCGTCGTCAGCGGCTCCCCCGCGGGTCTATGTTGCTGTCGGTAGAGATCATAGAGCACGGAACCGAAGGCTGGTACCGCTTTGCCTTGCACGACAGTCAGCAAAGGAATCAGCCGGGTGACATGATCTGGCTGGGTCGTAAGCTGTGCATGGGCGGTGATGACTCCTTCCGATGAAAGCGCGCGCTCCGGGTCGTGGATAAAGACGAGCGGTGCGGCGGCATCCATCGCGTCGAGTAGGAGGGCATCGCTTGCTGCTCCACCCAGGGATGCAGGGCTGGCACGATCGAGACGATGATCAATACCGATCGCGGCGGCGCCGGCCTCGTGTACCCTGGTGACAACTTGGGCCAGGATAGAGCGATCCAGTACCGCTCCCAATCGGGCTTCGCTCTGCGGGTCAGACACTACAACAGCCAAGTTCGAACTGGTCGCGATCGGGGCTCGGTGCCTGAGCCAGGTGTCATAGAGAGTCCAATCGAGGATGGTAGAGGTGACAGGAGCCAGGCTCCAAAAACTATTGGCCAAAACCGACGCCAACAGACCGATCACCAACGCCTGTAAGAGGGGAGTGCTGATGAAGAGCCGCCAGAATCTGAACTGTTCGATCTGCATGCGCTACCGGCCGCCTATCTCCGCAATGAAGGAATGTACTTCATTCCTGGGCAATCCTTTAAGTATGCCCTTGGCTTTTGGAAGGTCCTGAGGGACGCCGATGCCCCTGCCGTACACACGGGCCAATATTCGCTTTGCCGGGACAAAGCCTTCCGCCGCGGTGGTTTCGAAGCAGGCCAAAATCATTTTATCGTAGGGCTCCAAGGTGCCTGAGCCTGATTCATACAGCCGCGCCAATGCGGCTTGTGCCACCTCGCTCAGGGCGTAGCCTTCTCTCAGCAACACCGGGACAGCAATATCAGTACGGCCATCTGCGAGGAGCTTGGTCCCCAGCGTGCGACCGTCTTCCATCGACCCATAGTCGTGAAAATCCTCCCACAGCTTGTCGCGATACCGTTGGAAGGCATCCAGTGCTTCCTTGCGCTTTCTCTCCGGTTGGTCCGCCGAGAGGGCTTGTCGTCGAAGCTTGGAGAGGCTGTCGGCAGCCGGCTGGTAGCCGTATTCCATTCCCCTCATCCACCAGAAAATGGTTTTCGCGAGGTCTTTCTCCACCCCTTGACCGCGCTTGTACGCGTTACCGAGAAAAAACTGAGCTTGCGAAACGCCTCCGATGGCCGCCTCCTCCATCAGTTGCGCTGCTTCCTGTGTCTGGTTCGACAGCATCAGGAGCAGCGCCAGGCGGTAGCGGGCATCCGGGAAATGTGGTTGCAACGCGAGCGTCTGACGATAGGATTGAACCGCGGCCTTCCGATTGCCCAACGAGTAGTACACGCTTCCCAGACTGTAATGCGCATCCGTCAATGCGGGATCGAGCCGGACAGCCTCGGTGAGAACTGAAGCGGCTGTCCGCCAGTCTTGCTTGGCCATGAGCATGACGCCCAATTGTGAGTGCGCCTTTGCATTGTTGGGATCTAATTTGATGGCAAGCCGGCATTCTCCGATCGCGGCGTCAAGATCGCCGGTATCGTAGAGCGCTTCCGCCAGGGCGATGCGCTCGCTCGCGTGTCCTGGTGACCGTAGGACTAGACCCCGCAATTCAACCAGACGTTTAGCGGCATGACCCGGATCGACGAACGTGTGAAGAGGTTGAGCATGTTCATCGGCGACGGCTTCCGGAGGCGGGGGTGGACTTTCGTGAGGAGCCAGCGGGGCCGGATCGTCAGGCTGTTGAGCGAGTGACGAAGCAATGACGCATGCGCTGAAGATGGCCACGGCCAATAATCGACGGCGCATCGACCTAAACTCCTCCGTTCATCGAGTGGGCGACATTATACCACCGACCTAGGAGTGATTCGTGGAGAAGGCCTACTGTAAGGAGTCGATCAGAGGCGCTTCTTGATCAGCGAAATGGTCGTGCCCACTTGTTCTACGGAAAGGGCGATGCGGTCATGGGGGACGCGCCAGACCGGTTCGAGAGGAGCCGGATCGTGCGCAAGACGCGGAATAAGGTGCCAATGAATGTGAGGAAGCTGATTGCCCAGCAACTCGTAATTCATTTTTCTTGCCTGGAACGTTTCGGCGAGCACTTTGGCCAAGCGGCTGACTTCTTCCATCAATTGAATGCGCTCGGTCGGCGCAAGATGGAATAGCTCCGTCGCATGACGCTTGAATAGCAGCACGGTCCAGCCGGGAAAGAACTGATCGTCGTGCAGATAAGCCACGGACAATCCCAGGTCGGCAATGAAGTGATCGGCAGCAGGCCATATCCCTGCACAGGCGTCACACGCCGGATTGCTCATGGCTGGATCGTTTTCCGCTCTTCCTCGGTGATGATGCCTTTTTTGAGCAACAGTTGGATCAGTCTGTCAGTCTGCCGATCCTGGGGCGAAGGGGATGGCGGTGCCTGACTAACCGGCGGCTTGGGTTCCGCTGGTGGTCGTTTTTTTCCGTACACGCGGAATGACGGGGTGAAGACCGACACGTAATCCCTGTTGCGAATGCGAATGGAAAGCGGAAGGCTGTCGGTCAGCGGAGCCAGATCGGGGCTGGTGCCCACCGGAACTCGGAAAAATGGCTTGCCGTCTTCTGTTTCGCCGTCCTGCCCCACAATATCAAAGCGATTGAGGAGCGGTTCACTCTTGAGCGACTCCCGGTCTTCGCCGGCGAGATTGGTGATTTTATCCAGAACGACGATGAGTGAATCGGCGATCAAGGGTTCGCTGGAGCGGTTACGGACGGTCAGATCGTACCGGTACTCGCTGTTGAAGTTGTCGCGACCGGTAAAGGTCACGCTGACGGACGCCTTGCCGGTAAGATCAGCCAGCTGTTCGGCGGGCGAGGCGGCCGCTGGACCTAGATTGAGCATCCCGTCGATCACCAGCGCTCCGATCAGCAGAATGGTGGTGAGGTGATACATCCGCATGAATGGTCGCTCCATTCAAGATGACGATTGCACGCGAAGCATAGCAAACATTTCAACATTGATCGAGTGTTCTCGCGATCTTGCCTTGACACTCTGTTTCTTCGACAGATATTCTGCGCGCGGCAAAGCGAGTCGAAGAGCCGATGGACACCCAACGCGCCCCTCTCCTGGTTTCCCGCTCTCTCGTTTCACGGCTCATGCGCTTGTACGACGTGTCTCATCCTCTTCACCAGCGACGTGTCATTCGAGGCTATGATCGGGCACATGCTGTCCGCACGGCGCGCATGTGCGCTGCCGTGGCCTCTGCATTGGGACATCGACCCGAGCGTGTGCGCCAGTATCAAATTGCCTGTCTTTTGCATGACTTGGGACGCGCCGGCCTGGATCGCCGGCTGTTCGGAAAAATCTGGTCGTGGGCGAAAGCGCACGGGATTCCGACGAGGCCCCGTGAGTGGCGGGCCATCCATCCTGAAACCCCCTATGGCCGCGAGACCGAGGCCTTCGTCGCCCGGTATAAAGACGCGCTCGAAGCCGACGGCATTCCTGTGACTGCCTGGGCAAAGGAACAAATAGAGATGCGGCTGGGTTATGCCCGCCGTTTGGCAAAAAGGTTACGGTCGTTGCGATCGTCACTCACGCAAATGGGTGTGCAATTTGAACCCTGGATGCATCTTGTCATGTTGTACTACTACTATCCGGAAAAGCTGAGCCGGGCCCAGCCCTGGGTGAAACAGCTGGCAGAGGTGCTGGTCGCCTGCGAGCAGTTCGAAGCCTACAGCAACCAGCGTCGCGGCCGCGACTATTACGTGCGTAGCAAAGAATCCATCGCGGAGGCCTTCGCGTACCTGGAAAAATTGGAACAGGAGCGGATTCTCAGCGTGGATGTGATGAAGGTTATGAAACGGCTGGCCGCCGCCGGGGAGTTCGACGGCGTGATTGCGGAAGCACGGGGCCGCAGCATGACGCCTGGCGAGCGACGATTCCTTCGTCGTCTGGAGCGGTGAGTATGACGGTCAAAACGATGCCCCTCCGGATCGACATGCACGGCGGGACGCAGATCGCGAATGTGACGAAGTTCGTCCAAGAGGCGTTGGCTCATACCAAGATGACTGCCGGCATCGTGACCGTGTTCGTTCAGCACACAACTGCGTCGGTCATGATCATCGAGGACGAGCCTGGCATCAGGTTGGATACCAAGACCTTTTGGGACCGAATCGCCCCGGCTAATCAGTCCTGGCAGCACAACGAGCAAAATCCGGGTGAAGACAACGGCCATAGTCATCTGAGAGGCCAGCTGCAAGGTCCTTCCGTCACCATTCCTTTCTCCAACGGGTCGCTGCTTTTGGGAACATGGCAACAGATCGTCGTGGTGGATTTCGACACCCGCGCGCGCACTCGAGAGCTCATCATTCAAATCCTCGGAGAGTAACCTCGATGTTTCCTGGCATGGCGGTAGTGCTGGCCGTGATGCTCCAACTGGCTGGCGAGGGGCAGTGGTGTGATGTTACCGCTGCCGATTGGGGAAAACCGCTGGGAGCGCTCTATGATGGTGTCGAGGTGCGGCCACGAACGGTCACCCCGGCTCCCACAGAGCTGGGCCCTGATGAACGGGCTACGATGGCCGTGTTCGAGCGAGCGACCAAGTCGGTTGTGTTTATCTCGAATACCGCTATCCAGAGGGATTTTTGGTCCTTCGACATTCTGGAGGTCCCTCAAGGATCCGGTTCAGGCTTCGTATGGAATAAGCAGGGACATATTGTCACCAATTTTCATGTGATCTATGGGGCGAACACGATCAAGGTCACCCTGGCAGATCGCAGCGAGCATCAGGCCAAACTGGTCGGCGCCGATCCTGATCACGACTTAGCCGTGCTCCAGATTCAGGCCCCTGAGAGCCTTCTGGAACCATTAGCCATTGGCAGCTCACACGACCTTCGCGTCGGTCAAAAGGTACTGGCCATTGGCAATCCGTTCGGCCTTGATCATAGCCTGACCACCGGAGTCGTCAGCGCGCTGGGCCGCACCATCAAATCGCTGTCCAACCGGACCATTGAAGGGGTGGTGCAGACTGATGCGGCGATTAATCCTGGCAACTCGGGCGGACCCCTCCTAGATAGCGCCGGGCGTTTGATCGGCGTGAATACACAAATCATCAGCCCCAGCGGAGCGTACGCGGGAGTCGGGTTCGCCGTCCCGGTCGATACCGTCAATCGTATCGTTCCCGAGCTGATCAAACATGGCAAGCTCATTCGCCCGGGGCTCGGCGTCTCCCTCGTGCCGGATGCCATGGTCAAGCGATGGGGCATCAAGGGGTTGGTTATTGGCAGGGTCACTCAGGGCGGTGCAGCGGATCGGGCCGGACTCAGGGGCGCCCGAGAAACCCCCACAGGACGTATCGAACTCGGCGATATCGTAGTCGCCGTGGCAGGCAAACCAGTCACGACCATCGACGAGCTGATGGCGGTGTTGGAAGATCACAAGGTCGGCGAACAAGTGACCGTGGAAATCTTGCGAGGAAACCGCCGCGAAAAGATCACGGTGACGCTTCAGGCCGTCAATTAGCAGGCGACAATCTCCGATCGCTCTATGGTAGGATCTGAATCTCATGTGGTGGAGGACTTTCCATGAGTGATCGCCGCTCATCTGACTTGCCTCAAGAGCCGAACAGCAGGGGGGAAGATCCGGGCACGAAGTCCGGCTCTGATCCGCTCGAGCTCATTGAACAGTGTCTCGCGCTTTTCCCTGAGTCAGATCCCCGACAAAAGCTCCTGTATAAGCTGCGTCATTCCGTGATGCTCTCTCAAGCTGCCAATCAGCAGAGGGAAGCGGAGTTCAGAAAAGTCAGCGAAGTAGTCGCTAAGCTTACGGCCCCCGCCAACCGGATCGGCATGCTGCTGGCGTTGCCCGGCGAAGACCTCGCCCACATCCTCGTGGGGGGTGCCGAATATTATGCGAATGTCGATCCGCGGGTCGCCACCGGGGATCTCAAAATCGGGGCACAGATTCTTGTGAACGATGCCTATGCGGTGATCAAGACACTCGGCTACGACCGGAACGGCCCGATCTTGAAACTGACGGAGGCGATGCCCGACGGCCGGCTGCGGTTTGAGCAGGAAACGGGGCGGCAGTCCTTGATCTTGCAGCGATCGAGCGACTTGGCCGGTGTGGAGTTGAAGGCCGGCGACGAAGTCCGGATCGACCCCAGTCTTCGCATTGCCATCGAGAAACTGGCGGACCGCAAGGCCGCAAAACATGTGCTCGACGAAGCGCCGAACGTCACATGGGAGCAAATCGGCGGACAGCAGGAAGCCATTGCGGCCATTCGAAAGGCGATCGAATATCCGTTGCTGCATGCCTCGACGTTCGAGCAGTTCAAGTTCTCACAACCCAAAGGATTTCTCCTCTACGGCCCGCCCGGTTGCGGCAAAACACTCATCGGCCAGGCGGCTGCTGCGAGCCTGTCCAAGCTGGTCAGCGAGTCTGGTCCTGATGTCCGCGGGACGGGCGAGGCGCGCGCTCCCATCACCGGCGGCGCGTTCCTCCATGTGAAGGGCCCCGAGATCCTCAACATGTGGCTTGGTGAATCGGAGCGCATGGTGCGCGATCTGTTTGTGCAGGCCAGAGCCAGGCGCCACGAGGGGGCACTTCCGTTCATCTTTATTGACGAAGCCGAGTCCATCCTTGGGACGAGGCGAGCCATGCGGTCGTTCAACATCTCCAATACCCTGGTCCCGATGTTTTGCAGTGAAATGGACGGCATCGAGTCCCTGCGTGATGTCGTCATCATTCTGGCCTCGAACCGGCCGGATTTGATTGACCCCGCCGTCCTGCGGCCGGGTCGTATCGATCGCAAGATTAAAGTCGCCCGGCCTAATCGCGAAGCCTCAGCTCAGATCTTGAAGGTGTACCTGCGCCATGATCTGCCGCTCGATCCTGCGTTGCTTGCGGAGCGCGGCGGAGAGCAGGGCAGAGCAATGGCTTCGCTCGCAGACGAGGTGCTTGACCGGATATTCAGCAGAAGTGATGAGAATCGATTGCTGTCCGTCCGGCTCCGAAACGGCCAGCACAAAGTGCTCTACCGAGGCGATCTGGTCAGCGGCGCTATTTTGGCATCAGTCGTGCAGCGGGCCAAGGAAAAGGCCATCGACCGCACGATTCAATCCGGGCAGCCCGCGGGACTCCTGGCACAGGATCTGCTCGACGCAGTCACGGAGGAATTTCGAGAAGGGGAAGTGTTACCGCCTGATGATGCCGCAGAAGAATGGTTGAAACTGCTCGATCATCATCCGGAACAAGTCGTGGGCGTCTCGTCTTTTCGCCGTGGCCGGAAGACGGACGAACGGCTCGTCAACCAGATCATCTAGGCGCAGCTCCTGCCGTGCCATTGGCCATTTGTCCTATGGGAGACATGTGACTCGACTGTTCGGCATTGAAACAGAGTATGGCATTGGCCGGGACGATCTGGACACTATGGACCCCGTGGTGGAGTCCATGGAATTAGTACGGGCGCATCTCACGACTCCGTTCGAGCGGCGATGGGATTATGCCAGCGAAGATCCGCATGAAGATGCACGGGGGTTCCGGGTCTCAGGCTTGGCACAGGATAAGGAAGAGGCCCAGTTCTCGATCATCGATGCGCATCGCCCATTTTCGTTTCACGAGATGAAGAGCGACCTCGTGTTGCCGAACGGCGCGCGGTTTTATAACGACCATACCCACCCCGAATACTCGTCACCGGAATGCCGGACGCTGAAAGACTTGGTGGCTCATGATCGGGCGGGTGAACGCATCGTGCAGCGCGCGGCCGATCGCCGCAATCAGCGGCTGGGAGGCACGCCGGTACAGCTGTATAAAAACAACACGGATTTCCACGGACATAGCTACGGGTGTCATGACAACTATCTGGTGTCCCGTTCCGTTCCGTTTGCGGCGCTGGTGGCAGGACTGCTGCCCTTCCTCGTCAGCCGGCAGGTCGTAGCGGGCGCCGGAAAGGTAGGGGTTGAAACAGAATCCGGCTTTGTCCCTGGAGCCTACCAGCTTTCTCAGCGCGCTGATTTCATCGAAACAGAATTGAGCGTTGACACGATGCATAATCGGCCGATTGTGAACACGCGGGACGAGCCGCATGCCGATGTGAAGAAATATCGCCGCCTGCACCTCATTATCGGCGATGCCAACATGTGCGAATACGCCACGGCGTTGAAAGTCGGCACCACGCAGTTGGTATTGGAGTTGATCGCGAGAAACCGGGCACCTGGTCTGGAGTTGGAGGAACCGGTCACTGCCGTGAAGCAGATTGCTCGGGACGCCGATCTCAAGGCCACTGTCAGACTGAAAGATCGCCGGAATCTTTCCGGATTGGACCTTCAAGAGTGTTACTGGGAGGCGGCTCAACGGGAATTGGCCGGTGCCGACCCGGAGACTGATTGGATTCTTTGTGAATGGGGCGAGACCTTGCGCTTGCTGATTCAACATCGTGAGCAACTCGTGGGCAGGCTCGACTGGGTCACGAAACAGTGGCTGCTCGAGACATTCATCCGTGAAGAGCAAATCGGTTGGGACGACCCCTGGCTGGCCAGCCTTGATTTGGAATACCATAATGTCAACCCGGAGAGAGGCCTCTATCGCGGTCTTGAGGCAGAGGGGAAAGTCTGGCGCATGACGAACGAAGCGGACGTGGAGGAGGCGTCGGTTCGGGGTCCTCTCGATACGCGCGGCGGTCTTCGGGGAGTCTGTGTCCGGCGTTTTGCAGATCAGATCACCGACATGCAATGGGAGCGAATCCGCTTTTCCGGCGGGTGGCGGCCCAAGACACTCGACATGGGGGACCTTTTCGATCCCATGGATGTGCGTCGATGCGTCGAACTGTTCGAGAAAGCCGCTTCCCCGGCCGACGCTCTTGCGGCCTGGAAGACACGAAAGGATGTCACATCATGACCTACGACATGTTCCCTGAACGACGTGAAGGACCGGTCAATCCCATGCCGAAAGCGCCTTCTCCACCGGAGGAGGGCGAGGGACCGCGGCGGCCACAAAGCGGGTCTCCAGACAAAGACAACTTGATGAAACGAATGAAAAAAGTCGATCCCAAACAGGCCGAACGCTACCGCCAACGAACGGGCCAATAAACATCGGGGCGGCAGGATGTTGTGGAATCGGACGCAGCAGCCGCACACTCAACTCAGCGTAGGTGAAGAATGGGAATGCAGGGAGATTTTTTTCAGCTGTTGAAAGCGCAAGGCTATCAATTCGGAGCGGAGGGGCAGGCCGGCAACGGCCAGGAGTTCACGACTGCGACAACCATTCTGGCGTTCAAATATCGCGATGGTGTCCTGGTCGCCGGTGATCGGCGCGCAACCGCCGGCAACATGGTGATGTACGATCGCACCGACAAAGTCCTCGAAATCGATCGGCACAGTGTGATGGCCATCGCCGGCGTGCCGGCCACGGCCTATGAGATGGTGCGAATCCTGGAGCATTCTTTCAAATACTACCGGCGGACGCAGTTACAGGAGTTGAGCTTTGAAGGCAAGCTCCGAGCAGTGTCGAAGCTCTTGAAAGACAACGTGGCTGCGGCGCTGGCTGGGACTGGGGCGGTCGCACCGATATTCGCCGGTTATGACTTTGAGCAGGAAAGCGCAAAGATATTCTTCTACGACATACTCGGGGCGGAATTCGAGGGTGTCGAGTATGCCGTCTCAGGGTCCGGCTCGCCGACCATCAGAGGGATTCTGCATTATCTCAATACATGGGGCGATCAGCCGCTTCACGCGATGAGTGAGGATCAATCGGCAATTCAAGCCCTTCGGTTGCTGACGAGTGCTGCGGAGTTCGATAGTGCAACCGGCGGTGTGAATCGGGAAGCCAATCTCTACCCCGTCATCAAGCTCATCACTCGAGAGGGGGTACGCACGCTGCCGGAAGCCCAGCTGAAGCAGAAATTCGAGGCCAGCGTATCTCGATTTGTCTAGGAGCCTGTGCGGTCAGCACGGTCTTTCGCGGTGACCGGCGTGTGATCGCTGGTTATCCTCGTCGCGGGGAGTGTACCGATGTATGAAGAACCGTATAAGTGGGTAGAAGCGGTTGGCAATCGGCGCCACTACCTTGATGAACAATTTACACAGGGCAGCCCCGTCGTGGCACTGGCTTATGACGCAGGCATTCTGATGTTGACGGTGAGCAAAGGCACGCCGAAACTCTATGAAATCTATGATCGGCTGGCATTGGGAGGCATGGGACATCCGGCGGATTTGGAAAAGCTCAGATTTAGCCTTTTGGAAATGGCGCATGTCGAAGGGTTCAACCGCTCACCTTCGGACGTCACGGGCGGCCGTATGGTGAAGTATGGCATCGCGCCGGTGATCAAGCAGGCTTTCGAGGAAGTCTTCAAAGCGCCGTTCATCGTGAAGATCCTGTTGGCGGAACTTGGGCAGAAACCGGGCAAAGACATCTTTCTGGTCATCAACTACGATGGTACGTTTGAGGAAGGCCCCCACTGCGCGGTTCTTGCTGCCTCGAAATCGGTCGAGCAGGACATGCTGACTTATCTCCGGAAGTCCGGGACAGCGCCACTCTCACTGGAACAGGCGGTCGGAACTGCGCTTCAGGCGTGGGCCTTGGGTGACCGATCGCAGCGCAGCGTCCAGGCAGCGGAGAACGGTGAGGGCGTCGCGGCCGGGTCACCGCCTCCTGATGCAGCTGGACTCTATGCCTATGTCCGTGAAGCGGTGGTCGAAAAAATACTTGAATGTGCCGTGCTGGATCGTACCTGGCCGGGGTCTTCGAAGTATCGGGCACTGACGGCTGAAGAACTCGGCCGACTGCTGCCTCAGGACATCAAGAAGAGCTCGCTGTAACACCATGCTGAAACGCATTTTCGGGTTGGAGACGGAGTATGGACTCCTGGTCCATCAAGACCGACCTGACCACTCACCCACCTGGTTCGCGCACCAAATCCGTGATCATATTTTCCACATTCAGCGGCAGGGCGTGCTGGATCTGCATCATCGCGGGCACGACGAGCCGCCGGGGAACGGCGGTTTCTTGACGAATGGCGGACGGATTTATCTCGACATGGGGCATTTGGAGTATGCTTCGCCGGAGTGCCATTCGCTGACCGACCTCGTGGCCAGCGATCGCGCCGGAGATACCATTTTGCAACGGGCCGTCCACGATCTCGGGCTGGGCGATCAGGTCTCGTTGATCAGGAACAACGTCGACCATGAGACGGACGCCACATTTGGCTCCCACGAGAATTACTTGGTTACTCGCCGATTCCCGTTCAGCCGGCGTGGCCTCGCGCCGCTCGTAACGTTTCTTGTGACAAGGCAGATTTTCACCGGTTCTGGCAGAGTGGGGGCCGCTAGCCCTCAAGATGCCTGGATTCAGATGGATCGATTGATCGTGCCGCGCGCGGCGCTGGGTCATCGGGTCCAATCCGCGCAGCTCCCTTTTCAAATTTCCCAGCGGGCGGACCACATCGTCAATGATTTCTTCGAATGGGTGCAGCAGAACCGCGCGATCGTGAACACGCGTGATGAACCCCTGGCCGATCCAAACCAGTACCGCCGCATCCATCTCTTGCTGGGCGATTCGAATATGGCGGAGTATGCCACGGCATTGAAACTCGGAACGACCGGATTGGTGTTGCAACTGATCGAGGAAGGCAAGAGCCCGCACGACCTCGATCTCGACGAACCCGTTGAGGCGCTGCAAGAAATCTCCCAGGACCAGGACCGCGAATGGATCCTGCGCCTGCAGTCCGGGAAGCGCATCTCCGCCATTGACATTCAGGAGCAGTTCCTGGCTGCCGCAAAGACACATTGCACAGGGCAGGACGAAGAAACAGACTGGGTACTCGAACAATGGGAATCCGTCTTGCAAGATCTCCGCGGCGATTACGGCTGCCTCGTGGGACGTGTCGACTGGGCGTCGAAATTGTGGTTGCTGGAAGCCTTCCGTGAGGCGGAAAACCTGGAGTGGAACGATCCAATGCTGAAGAGCCTGGATCTGGAGTACCATAATCTCAACTCTGAGAAAGGGTTGTACTATGGATTACTGCATGAAGGGCGAGTGCCGCGCTTGACGACGGACAAGGCCGTGGAGTTGGCGATGGAGCACCCTCCCCGCAACACCCGCGCTTTCGGTCGGGGCGAGCTTGTCAAACACTTGCTGACCTGTGGGCCACCGGCAGAACCGGAGGCTGTGCGGAAAGAAGAACGGTTGTTCCCGTCTTATGTCATCAACTGGTCGATTTTCCAGCTACGCGGTCTGGACCCGTTTCCCATGCCGGATCCTTTTAAGAGCTATGTGCAGGAAGTCCGCTCTCATCTCGTCAGGCCCTAAACCCGCCGTTGATGCCTTTGATCGATTCAATCTTAAAGCTTTGATTCGCCTCGGGAAATCGTCCGGTGCTATGCTTATAGCTGGCGTATCGCGTTGGAAATACGTGAGGAGGTTCAGCATGAAAGCAAAGCGATGGATGATGGAATATGGAGTAGCCATGATGTTGGCGACGCTCTTTGCTGTCGTCTTAGGGCATTTGCCCCTCTTCCGGGACACTGCGGTGGGAAAACTGCATGCGTCTGACGTGGTTCAGTTCATTGGGTATGGCGCCGGCATCGTATTGGCCTGGTTCGGAGCACGGCAACTTGCGGCTGATCCGCCCGAAGAGTGGAAGTGGTTGGTGGCCTATCGATCACTGCTTTTGCCGGTGACGACTCTGATCGTCGTGGGGCTCACCTATCATGTTCTGTTGTATGTCTGTCAGCCCTTTCTCGGTAAATCGGGCAAGGAGACGTATAACTGGACATTCATCATCGGGCTCATCGCCTGCTGCGGCTGGTTGATCTTCACCTGGGTCCAAAAGTGCGCACCTCAGATCGCCTCGGCGGAACCCCGGCGGCTGAGAAAGGCCGCATAAGTCACTGCGTGTCCGGCTGCTTCATCCAGAGGCAGCCGGTTTTTCTATCCCCGTCCTCTTACAATCTCGACGATTCGGTTTTCCACCCAGTACCGATCTTCTTCACTTCGTCTCGTCTGGAAAAATCCGCAATGGCCGCCATGAGTAGGAGCGAGCAAACGGATGGATGGATTCTGCTGTACGGCAGGAGTGAGGAACATGGAGTAGGGAATAAAGGGATCATCTTGCGCGGTGATGATCGTCGTCGGGACCGCAATGCTGTGGAGGACGTGACGAGCCCCTGAACGATCGTAGTAGTCTGCCGCATCACGATACCCGCCGTCGGGTGCCGTGTAACGGTCGTCGAATTCGCTGATGCGCGTCATGGCGTCCAAGCCCTTCACATCCCACCTGTCCGGAGACAGCGACGCCTTCCGCCGCAGGCGCGCCTTGAGACTTGTCAGAAAGTGACGGTGATAGAGCCAGTTGGCCGGCCGTTCCAATTCACGGACACACAGGGTCGGGTCGATGTTCGGACACACGACAACACACCCTGCAAGTGCCGGTTGGCTCCTCCCCAGTTCACCTGTTGCCTTGAGGAGCAGGTTGCCGCCCATAGAATATCCGACCAGCCAGATGTGGTGCACCTGCTCGGCGGCCAACTCATGCAGCACGCTGCGGTAATCTGCACTGAGGCCGCTGTTGTACAGGGTAGGAGACAGATGTTCCGTGCCTCCGCAGGTGCGTTGATTCAGGCGCACCACATTCAGCCCCGCCTTGTACGCTTTCGCTGCAATGCCATGCATGTAATGTGAATCGCTACAGCCTTCGAGCCCGTGCAGGAGGAGCATCGTTTGAGCTGCCCGCCGATTGTCCTGCCAGTGGCAGAATCCTACGATCTGCGTATCAGGCTCCGTCTGAAAGAGCCGCCGCTCAACCGGGATACCGGCCAACAGCTGTCCCCTCGACCAGTAGCGAGGCACGAGGGTCATGAGATGATGATTCCGAAGCGTGCGAGCGGGAACGAACGCCGGCAATTCCATCGCTTTGCCATCGCCAGTGTGAGTGACTGTTTTGTGGCACTTCTCTTCGGTCACGTCCACCTTCAAGACGTTGAAGCCTTCGCTCCCGGCATGACCGATCGATTGAATCGGCTCCAGGCGATTCCCATGGTATCGAGCAACGGCGTCATGATGGTGGTCAGTGCGATCACCATGATCCCATTGCCGAACTGGGCCGGAGTGATGACGCTGGAAGCGAGTAGGGTTCCCAGGATGACGAAGCCGAATTCTCCGGCCTGTGCAAGAAGGAAGGCGACACGCGCAGCCGGTCCATGTTCCATCCGGATGATCCGGGCGGCGAGATACAGCACGGCAACCTTCACGACCACAATCACGAGAACATGCATGAGGATTCTGAGGGGCTGTTCCGTTAACACGCTCACATCGATTGTGAGACCCACGGCGACAAAGAAGAGCCCTAGCAGCAGATTCTTGAAAGGCATGACTTCATTTCTGAGTCGGTGTCGCTGTTCGGTGCCGGACAAGGCGACTCCCATCAGGAACGCGCCCAGCGCCATGGACAGACCCATGCGTGAGGCGACCCAGGCGCTGCCCAACACGGCGATGAAAAGAACCGCCGTGAAGGTTTCACTCATATGTTTCTCGCTTGCTATGCTGAACAACCACGGACAGATCTTCCGGCCAACAAAGAAAAGCAAAGCCACTGCGCTGACTGCCGGCAAGACCTCCCAGAATGAGTGGACGTCCGTCGATCCGGTTCCTGCCAACAGAGGTACAAGCGCGATGATGGGCACAACGGTCAAATCCTGAAACAAGAGAACGGCAAACGCGGCGCGGCCATGCTCCTGGTCGAGCTCATTTTTCCTTTCCAAAATTTGAATGACCAGCGCCGTCGAGGAGTTTGCCAACACGAGTCCAAGCAGCAGCCCTAGGGACCAGCTTTGGCTGAACCAGAGCCAATAAAACATCAGCGCGATGCCTGTCACCGTCACTTGCAGCACGCCCATACCCAGGGCGTACCTCCGTAAAGCCCAGGCTTGCTTGAGATCCAGCTCGAGGCCGATGACAAACAGAAAAAACACCACGCCCAATTCTGAGAGCTCTCGCAAGCGAGCCACGTGGGCTGGGGCAAGAAGATGCGGAAGTCCAAGCACTACTCCCGACAGCAACAAGCCGAGCTCAGGCCCGATGCCCACGCGCCGGGCAAGAGGAATCATAATGGCGCTGATCGTTAACAGGAGAGTGATGGCCAACAGGATGTCTGGCAGGTGTAGGGGAGGCGGGTTCAAAGTGTGTCCTCCACGTGGTCTGCTGCATCGATCACTTGCTTTCGAATTGAGGTGAGCATATTCCTTTTCCCCGTAGGGACCAACGAACGAGATGTTTCTGACTGCAGCTGATGTCAGACCGTTTGGCGATGAGACTCGAGGTTCATACCACCGTCTCGCTGCTGAACGAAGGTCGAACGGATCCAGAAATGACACACACAAGAAGATGCTCGTTTTCCCGTTGAAAGTTTGGAGCGAACATGTGGCTAGACTGGCTCCCCGGGCAGGACTCGAACCTGCGACCAGCCGGTTAACAGCCGGCTGCTCTACCAACTGAGCTACCGGGGAACGAGGTTCAATGCGAAGAGGGAGTCATTCTAACAAACTACTCGAAGAAGGGGGAGACCTTTTTTAGACGTCAAAATCTTCTGTTTCGTCCTCGTCAGATGAGGCATCTGTGTTGCCCTGTGCCAGGGCAGCATAATGCTTAGCCCACGTGAGATAGAGGTTGCCGCTATCCCGCATTGTGTCCGCTGCTTTGACGAGTTTCTCAACAAGTTCTGGGTCCTTGCCGGTCGCTTGGATAACGGCTGCACGGCGCTCAATGGCCTTGGGGTACTCCAAGATAAGACCGGTGATCTCCTTCAGCAACTCATCAATAATATTATCTTCATCCTGGGCCATACACACCTCGTCCACCAACAAAAAACCCCATAGCGCGAACGCTATGGGGTCGTTCAATGCCCTGTGAGCCCGGTTACCCCTGGTACGCTTGTCCGAGGGCTGCCGATTCTCCCTTTTTCGACATCAACTGCCCGGTCGCACTGACGGCCTGCATCAAAATAGCTTCGTGCTTGGCGGCGTTACAGACAACCACGCACAACTCACAGCCTTTGCACCGATCGATGTTCACTTCCGCGACCATCTTGGCCGAGTTGAGATCAAGGCAGTTCGCCTCGGGACAGTACATGATGCAGAGGCGACAGCCTTTCTTGGCTGTACACTTTTCGTCGATGACTTGCGCGACGTTATACATTACAGTTCGTTCCCTTTCTTACGCGGCAACGGCCGGATTGCCGACTTGCAACTCAACCTTATTCTTTTCGGCCCATTCGCTTGCGATCTCGTAGGCACGCTTCACTGTCGCAAGATTCTTAGCGAGCAGCATTTCTTTCTTCGCGAATTTCTTCTTGATCGCTTCGTCGAGAGAGGCGGTACCGCCCGACGCGACAAACTTCTTCCCGAACCGCTCCTGAAGGGCGCCATCGAGTGCGTCCATCGTGACGCATTTGGTGATGCCTGATACCGATCCGATCATGGCCATGTTTGTTGATAACTCGGTGCCGGCCACTTCAATGGCGAGCTCTGTGCCCGCAATGTAAAACACGGCAACATTCAAATCTTTCAGCCGTTGGACGTCCTCTTCCGAGAGCAGAGGTTGAGCGGAATTGATGATGACGACACCGCCCTCCTTGACGCCTGAATAAAACGGCATCGTGTAGCTCTTTCCCATGGTAATCACCTGGGGGTGAAACACCTGGATTACGTCGGGAAACACCAGTTCGCCGCGGTCGTAAATTCGTTCAATGCCAATGCGGCAGTAGCTTTCGGCAGGCGCCATCCGCTTTTCGGCCCCGAAGAACGGATTGGAAATAGAGAATTTGCCGTCCCGGTTAGCGGCCATGGCCAGTACATGCGCCGCAGTGACGGCGCCTTGCCCGCCCAAACCCGACATACGGATATTGAGTCGCTTTTTGATCATGAGGGCCTCCGGTTGGCAGGACGTTGAATACAAGCCCGCCAGCTACGTTTTGTATCGCTCGATCGGTTAGGCTTGGCCAGCCAACTGCTTAGCGGCCGCTTTCCGCTCCTTGTCCTTTGCGGCAAGTTCGGCCAACAACTGTTTAGCCGGCTCGCTGACGTATTCCTTGTACGCAAACCGTTCTGTTGGCTTCTCTGAATCCCGCATTTCCTGGAGTCCTTCCATACTGTTTTTGCCGATTTCGAGAATGCACGGCGTATACAGCTGAAGATAGGTAGGGCCGATTTCCCGCGCAATATGGACGGCATTGCGGATGACCTTCTCGACCAGCGATGGCTTGCTGACCGTGCAATTGACGACATAATGACATCCGGACTCGCGGGCGATCTCCGGCAACCGCACTTTGTCGAACAGCTTGCCGACGGGCGCCATCTTGGCGACGAAACCCTTCTGCATGAGTCCGCTCTCCTGGCCGCCGGTATTGGCATAGAGCTCGTTGTCGAAGCAGATCGTCGTGAACTTTTCCTGACGGAACCAGGCCTGCAGGGTCATGTCGAGACCGATGTCAACGGTCGCGCCGTCGCCGGCGAGAACGACCACGTCCTTGGTACGGCCAGGAAACCGGACGCTCAGCGCCCGCTTCAGCCCGGATGCGATCGCATTCTGGTTGCCGAACAGTGAGTGGATATTGTGAACCGCGACCATTGGGAACACCAGACTGGTACAGCCGGTTGAACCGACCATAACGGTGTCTTCGGGATTTGGTAGCGAGGCCAGAATGTACCGGAATGCCATCGACTCCGGGCAGCCGGCGCAAAGCGAGTGCTGCTCGATGAGTTCCTTGGACGAGCCGATGTCTTTCCAGCCGCGATCTTCCTTGCCGTAGGTCGCGCTCTTTACGAGATCCTGGTAGTCCGACGGCATGATGTCGTAAAGGTCTTCTGAAATCTTGATCCGTTCCTTGCTCATTATGGCCTCCTCTAGATTCGCTCGCGGGAGCGAACAGTTCAAAATATGTGCTGCTCAGCTTCCACGACCGGCCAGGGAGAGTGTCTTCATTCCAAGGGCCGTCTTGATTTCCTGTACGATAATCTCCGGCGGCATGGTCATGCCACCGCAGACATGCGGGCCTGCATGCACCCGATGATGATTGGGAATGGTGGCTTTGATCTCCTTTGCCAGCCAGCCGGTCACGTTGAACTCCGGCACGAAGATATGCTTCGCGTTCTTTGTGGCTTCCCGGATTTCTTCCTCCGGCCAAGGGCGGAGTGTCTTGACCTTCACGAGTCCGCAGCGAATGCCTTCGTCCTCCAGCAATCGTATCGCTTCGCGTCCCTGTGACACGGCTGTGCCAGATGCCACGATCATGATATCAGCGTCGGTATTCTCGGTATCGATCAAGCCATTGAGCCACTTGATCGTGTGCTTCCGCGAGCGTTCGATAGCCGCCCAAATTTCCTGTTGCCAGCTGGCATGCGTCGCATAGCTGATGTAGTTGCTCTTCATCACGAACGGATCACGCATCATCCGAACCGGTGGACATTCCATATCCATACAAGGAACTGGTGACCGATAGGGGTCGTAAGGTGGCAAGCACATGTCGGCTGGAGTCAGATTGACGACGTCCTTTGTGTGAGTAACGAAGAATCCATCGCAACAAAGTGCCAGCGGCAAGTGCACGTCCGGCTCCTCGGACACCATGTACCCCTTGAGAATCCAATCAAAGAAGTCCTGGGCGGTTTCCGCATGCCAGACCAGCATGCCTGTGTTGAGCAGATAGGCGATTTCCAATGTGTCCGGTTGAATTGACAGCGGCGAGTTGATCCCACGGCAGGTGACGATCATTTGGATCGGCAAGCGTGCACCGGCCCACATGGGGAAGTTCTCCATGGCGCGCATCGTGCCCGGACCTGCCGTGGTCGTGAACACGCGTGCCCCTCCGAACGCCGCACCGGCACACTGCGACATGACGGCAAACTCACTTTCACCCCGGAAATAATCTCCGATATATCCCTCGGCAAACAACTCACCGATGAGTGCGGCAGCTTCGCTTTGCGGCGTGATTGGATACGCAATCATGACGTCACAGCTGGCCCGCCGAAGCGCTTCCTTGATGACCTCGCTGCCTGTAAAGAACGACGGCGTGCGCGGCGCTTCGTGCATCATTTTCCAGGTATCAGTAAATGTCTGTCCTTTTTTATTTTGGGTCCCGATAACTGAATGGGTGTCTGCCATGGACCAGCCTCCTTTCACTGCGTACGGTGCTTCAAACGGCTTAGTTCGAAGCCCCGCTTTTGGCCGATGTCTGCCGTGGTTGAACAGTGCCTTTCAAGCGTTTGACTGTGTCCGCCAGTTTCATGATTTTTTCGACAGATGCATCACGGAATGAGAGCATCGCATCTTCGTGCCCGGCCTGTGCGCACATTGCAATCGTGTAACACGAGGTTCCGCCCCGGATGATCTTGAGCGACAAGTTGGCCTGGTGACAATGCACACCGACGAACATGCAGCAATCGATCTTGTTGTGCCAAATCGTCAGGTTGGGGTGGTTCGGATTGATTTCGACTTCAGGATTGATCTTGGGATATTTCGGTCGATAGTCAGGCATCGGAATCAGCATGGCCGTTTGACCCGGCTGCACACACTCCTTCAGTGTGTTGTAGAGATGGCGGATCGCCGTGGCTTTTTTAGCGGCCTTTTCGTTCCAAGCCCAGAGGACAAGCGGTCCGGGGAAAATCGTCGGCACCTTGGCCATTAAGAATTGACGGGCGGCCTCTTCATACGCTTTTTCTTCCGACACAATGACGCCGTTAATGTGGGCTTCACCTGGATTCGGCAGGAAGATTCCCATGGAAGCCGCTGCAGGCGGAAGGAAATGTTCGGGTCCAGGGAGCACGCGATATTGACTCATTACGGCCTACACTCCGCGTATGGGGTTAACGTCTAAAAACGCCAATTTTCGAGGTAACCTATCCGTGACAATCTAAGCTTTTTTAGAGGATCTCTGCAACCTCGCAGAAGGCCCAACGTGGGGAAATAATGGGCTACTGGACAACTATGGCTTAGGCCTTTTGACCAGTTACCCGCGGGATCATGTCCGCGGGGTACGTGCTCGATATCACGGCGGATTTTGCATTATAGGAGCGGCGCTCGCGCGAAGTCAAACAGACTTCCGTAGGGGATATCGTGGTGGGCAAGCCGTCAAGGCACGAAAACGTTTGCGATAACGGTGGTTTATATCTGCGCTGTCTTATGGAAGCTGATCGCAGCCTGGAGCGCTGAATCAATGAGGCTTATGTGGATTTTGGGAAGATCTGGGTGAAAGGATGGACTTCGACACGTTCGAATACACCATAGACTGTGTAAGGGTCTTCGCGGGCGAACCGCTCGGCTTCTTCGAGGGAATCGGCCTCAATAACAATAAGACTCCCGGTTTTATCAGTGAGTGGGCCTGCGAGTACGACCCGTCCTGCCTGGTCGAGCGGTTCCATGTTGGCCAGGTGAGCAGGACGATGAATCTTTCGTTTAGCCTCCCCCTCGGGACCATCGAAGCCGATGATGACGAATTTCATCGCTCACAGACCATCAAGATCAGACTGAGTCTTCTAACGGACAACGGTCTTTGTATCCGCTGGTCGTTTCATGCCACCATTTGATTTCCGGTTCACCGAACTTCCAGCAGAGAAACACGACGCGGCCTTCCCGGAGGTACGGGAAGTCGCAGAGTCCGAGATCGAGATCCTTGACCAACACTCCCATCTCCTGGATGGCTTGAACGTTCGAGCTGATCTTATGTAGGCTGGACAGGTAAAGTGGCCCCACCGTGCTCCCACCACCATACTCTGCCCGCGCACTGGCACGTCGGATGTCGTCCTTGGTGCGTGCTAAGACCGCTTTAGCCTGACGGACGGATGCAAGGCGGGACTGTAACTGCGGGATTAAGTGGTTGGCTTCCGACAGCGTGAAGAGCCGGTCATGTTCCTGATCCTCGTCTCCAGCCATCGTCAACTCCTTCTCTGTGGGTGTAACATAACATTCAAAAGCCCTGCAACCACTCAGGATCCGGAGGGTGAAGCATTCATATGAGCCCATCATCTCCGGGCAGTGCATGGGTGAAAAAAGAAGTCGGTGTTGACAACGATCGTCTTGCAGGGTATGCTCCACGTTAGCGTTTCATGTCGAGTCCGCGTCTTCTCCACACACAAGACTTCCGAGGCAACTTCTACGTACCGGTTGATTAGCTTAGGGATGAGTTCGGTTTTGCAGGCGCATCCACGATGATCATAACGGACACGTCGTTCACAGCACATCCCCTCTAGCGAACACACAATTAGCCAACTCACGATCGAACCGTCATTGCGCATCGTTTTCAATGGTTGACCACATTTCCGCGGCGACACTCGTCTTTGACCATTACCCCGAGCTTGAGGATATGTATGGCACAAACTAAGGGAGAAGTTATGCATCTTGCCGACTTGAAGCAGAAAACCATCGCCGATCTGAACGACGTCGCCCGCGACCTGAAAATCGAAGGGGCCGCGAATCTCCGAAAGCAGGAATTAATCTTTGCCATCCTCCAAGCGCAGACGGAAAAGAACGGGGTGGTCTTCGGAGAGGGCGTCCTTGAGACCCTGCCGGACGGATTTGGTTTTTTGCGCGCTCCCGACTCAAATTACCTGCCCGGTCCTGACGACATTTATATCTCTCCCTCGCAGATTCGCCGCTTCAACCTTCGGACCGGCGATATTGTCTCCGGCCAGATCAGACCTCCGAAGGAAAGCGAACGCTATTTTGCGCTGCTCAAGGTCGAGAAGGTGAATTTCGAAGACCCTGAGGTGGCCCGTGACAAAATCCTCTTCGATAACCTGACTCCCCTCTACCCGGAAGAGCGCATACAATTGGAGTTTGATCGAGAAGAATACTGCACGCGTGTCATGGATTTGACGACCCCTATTGGAAAGGGACAGCGGGGATTGATCGTCGCGGCGCCTCGCACAGGTAAGACGATGTTGCTCCAGGCCATCGCGCGGGCCATCCTGAAGAACCATAAAGAAGTGACCTTAATTGTCCTCCTGATCGATGAACGTCCGGAAGAAGTGACCGATTGGCAACGGCAGGTCAAAGCCGAAGTCATCAGTTCTACGTTCGACGAGCCGGCCCAACGACACGCTCAGGTCGCCGAAATGGTTCTTGAAAAGGCCAAACGCTTGGTCGAACACAAGAAGGACGTCGTCATCCTGCTGGACAGCATCACCCGTCTGGCGCGCGCCTACAACACGATTGCTCCTCCAAGCGGTAAGGTGCTCTCAGGCGGCCTTGACTCCAACGCCTTGCAACGGCCGAAGCGGTTCTTTGGGGC